>Ga0222639_1000327_pt1 | contig 22265 bp, 18 predicted proteins | sample AntAcemetagen185_FD_179863 | JGI IMG/M metagenome (GOLD analysis project Ga0222639, IMG submission 179863) | Saline water microbial communities from Ace Lake, Antarctica - #185 | ecosystem: Environmental > Aquatic > Non-marine Saline and Alkaline > Saline | place: Antarctica: Ace Lake...
TATGCAATGAGGTAATGGCACGACAATGGTTGCATTGATTGCGTCTATTGGACAGCATCTCAGCATCGTTAACTTCGGTGGGAAGAGAATTCCGAAGCACCCTACCGTATTGAGAAGAAGAGTTCATCCAACATACCGCGGAGATAGGCCATCCTTAGACAATAGCAGGTATTTTGCCAGAGATAGTAAGAGCTGGTTTCCCAGTCGCATCGGTATGGGTGCTAAGAGGCAAAATTGGGAGCAAACGCTGAACCTTGGAATGGCAGAGCCGTTCTGCCAGCTTAAAGTGCTCCAACGCCTGATTTCTCCACGAGAACTCCTCCGCATACATCACCGCTCTCTCTGATATTTCGTTCCTAAGCTCGGGATTGAGTACAAGGTTTTTGAGGCCAGTAATTGCTTGTTCAAACTCCACACAAGCCAACCCCCCGGCCATCTTCACAGTTTCGCCAACACCCTCCATGTCCCGGCATGCAATTGTAGCCCCGGCACCTAAGGCATGTGCCAGAATTCCGCTCTGTGTGCAGTCGCTTGGCCAATAGAAGTAGATATCCAACGCTCTCAGCAGGATAGGCAGGACATCTTCAGGTAGATAAGTCTCTAGGAAGAACTGTCCTGGACAGTTGTGACTGGTCCTCAATTCCGCCGCATACTTGCTATCGACATTGCTGTCTGCTTCCCGCAAGGCGCCGGCATAAACCGCAACGATCTTCCTTTGAGGCAGCATCTGCTGCAGCAAATCTTGGGCACGGTAGAGGAGTTCAATACCTTTGCTGGCGGTGATGAATCCAGTAATACCCATCACGAACGTATCGGAGTCGAGGAACACACGTTGCTGCCTCAAACTATCCTTGCATGCTTGGTCCAATCCGGATTCATACACCAGATACTCGTGAATCCTCATCTTGGCCTCGGCTCTGCTCATCCTGGCTATTATGGGATTGAGATGAATACCATGCCTTAGCACGTGAACCTTGTCACGATATTCCGGGAAGGCTCGAGTTACTGCTTGGTATACGCCATCACTAAACACGGTGATCGCATCCGTGTGAGGTAGCAGCAAGCGCAGGAATGAGTATTCGTTTCTTCGCAGCCCGCAAGTGGTTTCACTACTTTGAAAATGGAGCGTATGGAGGGAAACAACCTTTATTTGGTCCAATTCCCTGAGCATATCAATGAATTTGGCGTTGTCTGGCCAGATGCCGAATTCGTGTTGAAACCACAGGACAGAGTCCTCTTTTTTCGCAACTAGTGCGTTGACTCCATCCTGAATCATCGGCGCGCTAAAGCTACGACGGTCAGGTATGCCATACCAAACACGATCCGTTGTCAACTCGCGGTCAGCCGTTAACGGCGCCCCGTAGTTCTCCAGATTAAAGGATAGCACTCCCCACCTTCCAACCGGGCTCTTACGGGTTATAAAGCTCGTATAGTCAGCTATCCCGCACATTATTGGTTTATATGGTCCCACGAAGTAAATAGACGCCATTTCACCACTACCCTTGCATCTCTTCTCTATGCATACCATGTAAAGGTGTATCAAGTAGCCTAAAGCAGTTTGATGCTAGTATCCAGAATTGTAGCTGTAGTTTCCACCGCCAGAACTTTGTGCTTTTTTGGCTCGACGGCACGAAGGACAGCGCTTAGGCTCATTGGTAAAGCCTTTAGACGCAAAGAATTCTTGTTCCCCAGCGCTGAAACTAAAGGTGGTTCCACAATCGGAACATTGGATAGACTTATCTTCAAAACTCATTGGATAACCTCCTCTTTTATAAACCTTAGTAAGAGTTAGGGTCATCCAAATACTTTAGATAAATCCGAGGGTGCTAATCCGAGGGTATCAAATAAGAAGCTTGTAATAACCTAAACTTAAAAGAATTATACACTAAAAAGAGCCTCTTTGTCAAGTGAGTGCAAGAACGAAGGTGATGAACGCCACATTAATCCTTTCTTGATGCTCTCTGCATTTATTAGCGCTCGGTGGTCGAAATAACGACCACAAAACTAACAAACTAGCAGCTTGCAGAGGCGCATCATCCCCAATAGCCGCCGTGGTTTTTGCCTCTCCTGATCTCTTCCGGGATAAGGTCGGACACCTTCGCTATGGCAACACAACTTGTCGTGTCTGCTGCGCCATAGTAAACAAGGATCTCATCATCATCGTCAAGCATTTCCTTGTCCACTTGCGGAACAGCACCGCAGCTGAATACTACGTTAGGAACGTAGTGCCCCTTCTCGCCAAGCTCGTAGCTTTCTTCGGGCTCTAACACTGGATTAGGCGAGCGATAAAGCAGATGTCCCGGGTCGTCCAGGGCTACCAGCAGCACACCAAGCCGGTATATGAAGGAATGGTCAACACCGTGATAGATGAGAAGCCACCCATATTTGGTTCTGATAGGCTGGGACCCGCCGCCAATCTTTAACCCATCCCACGCCATTCCTGCTCCTGGACCCATTAATATGCGATGATCCTCACGGGACCAAGGACAGTCAAGACGCTCAGAGTAAGAAATCCAAATACTTGGCTCGATTCTATGATACATGACATACCGTCCGTTGAACGCCTCCGGAAATATGGTGGCATCCTTATCGTCAAAGTTGGGGAAAACGAGACCATGTCTTCTCCACTTGTTCCAGCGACGGTTTAGGAAGTCCTCTAGACCAATTGAAGCCAGGGCGATCTGAGCGGTGACACTATTGTAGGCAGTATACAGCATATAGATGCGTTCTCCGATGAGGATAAGTCTGGGGTCCTCACAGCCTCTTGTCTCCCACTCCCCCTCTGGCTCAAATACCGGGCTTTCCAACCTCTCCTCAATATGCAAGCCGTCTGAGCTTACGGCTAGCCCGATTCGGGAAACCTCATCCTCTCCACAGGCGCGATACAGGATGTAGATCTTGTCTTTCAGCATTATCGCACCCGGATTGAAAACGTATTTGGATTCCCAGGGGTGTTCTGGTATCGCCTTGAGAATGGGATTCCCTTCAAACCTAAGCAGCTTGCCTGCTTCAGGCTCCGCCGGACGTGGCAGTTGTTTAGGTTTCACCTGCTGTACCGTTTGCCAGCCAGGAAGGAGCAGCCGGGCCAGATTTTCCGATTCCCTCCCGTGCCCCATTAGTTCTGTGATACTGCTGTCCATGTTCTTCTCGCTAATCCCCAGGGACGTAACCATTTCGACCAGAAATTCTCGTGATGCCCAATCTCTCTCAACGTGTAGTGAGAGAGGTGTGGGTACACCTTTCCCGCCTTTAAAGCTATAACTGGCCCAGGTCCAAGCGGAGCAGGGTACAAAGCCATCGGGTAGGGACAAGGCAAGGTGATAGCAATTCATGATATGGCTCAAGCTTTGGGTGAGACACGACAATGAGGGGTCCTCCTTTGTCTCCAAATCCCGGATCATCTTTCTCACCCGCTCGACCAATATCCCCTGGATATTGCTTTCAAACATGTTGTGGGCAGATAGTGGATCTCTTCCCCAATGGCCCTTCAGCGAGTTTACTACCTTGGTCCCGAATTCCTTTCTCTCCCGTGCAAACTGCTCCCATATTTCCCCAAATCTTTCAGCTTCCACAATATTCTTGATCATCATCAGGAAATAGCGCAGCTTGGGGAATTTACCACCTTCTCCCCGGCGCACATTGCTGACGAGAAGCCTTCCTGCGAGCTTGCTTAAGGTCGAAGGCTCCTTGGGAAGTGCAAGCATGGAGAAATCCTCATAGCTCACTACCAGTGGCTCTAAAGGCAGGCGGGCAAAGTGCTCGGGCCGTGCATTTCCGGCTATCCATTCCCATAATATCTCCGTATGTTCTGACTCCTCCAGCAGGCTGGACAAAGCCAGGATATCCTTTGGCCCGAAGTGTTGTTCAAGCTCGGCCAGGTTGGCCGCACCGAATTTGATGAGCAAGTTGGAGGGCGGATTTCGCTGCAAAATCCAAGAGGCCACCTCGGGTTTTAGAGTGAAGGTTTCCGAATGAGGAAAGTTCTGCAATATGGCCTCAGCAACCTTCTTGGTTCCATCCAGGGTTGAAAGATCCCCACTCAAAAGGAGTTCGTGCATATCCTGCTCCACCTGGAGCATTAGCTTTTCTATGTTTTCGGCGATATCGGTGGAATTCAGCTCGTGAGGGATCTTGAGCTGTTCATGATAGAATTCCCCAAATTCCTTGTAGTGCCTTTGAAGAATATCGTTATAGATGCTATCGGTACTTATGACCTCTTCGGTAGGCGAGGTAAACTCCTTAGGCAGTATTAAGGGAACTCCAGGTATGAACTCGCGGTAAGTCACCATAGGCAGAAGTGGCTTGAGAGCATCTTCTTTGTCCCTCCATGCCGCCAGGAAGCCGGGCTTCCGTTTGATGAATTCCTCGATCTGTTGCTGAATCTCCTGTTCTGCCAAAAGAGCCGTGAGTTGCTCTGCCTGGTCGGGGATAGCAGCCTCTGACCGTTGTTTGAATATCTCAAGCTCCTGGGCAAACCCGGCCTCCCTCGCATAACAGAGGGGGATGAAAGCATTCAAGACAGTGTCCTTGGCGAATTCCTGTTCTAGACAGTAAACGAGTAAAAAGTCATAAACGATCTCGGCCCAGAGGTGCGCAGGAAACCTGAAAGCCTTTCGGTCAGTCCCTGCTAGCCTCCGTAGTTCTATTGAAGCTTCTCTGGAGAGGATCTCTTCATATAAGCCCTGGAACTCGATGAAACCTTGTCTGTATCGCTCTATTGCCAGGGGGTCTGGTACCACTTCTTCCGGGCAGAGGGACTTTCTGTCTCCGAAGATAGCCAGGGGGTAGATTATGTTTCCTCTTTGCTGCCACCAGTCTTTGCTGGCTGCAATTTGCTCAAAGATTACTTTGGTTTGCTGCCTCCACACACTTTCTTTGTCCGGGTAGACGCTACGAATCTTTACTCCAAGGCTGGTTTCGCAAATCTTCGCTTCGTTGATGATGGCCGTCGTGATGAGATGGCTGTCCATGCCATACTCACCAACTTCACCACTCCAGATGTTGAGATCAGCCAAATAGATTCTGAGGAGCTTGCTTGAGATACCAAGTATTTTGCCTGGAAGTCCCCCTGCTTTCAGATTAAAGACAGAAGCGAGCAAAGGCCTCACGAGGTGATTGGAGACCGTATTATCAAGGTAGTGACTGTTAAACCTGGGTATAACGAGGTCTACACCTTCTTTCTCTATCGGAATGATGAGATGGCTTACCCATTCCGGAGCCAGGCCTTCAATTTCATTTTTCACCTCTCTGCTATCAAGGTCGGGCTCAAATAAAGCTAAATCGGCGTTAAGCCTGTTCGCTATCTCTACTATTGCCTTAAAGGACGAGACTTCCCCCCTTACGCCTTCATCCTTCATGAGAAAGGCGATCCTCTTTATTGCGTGTCCCAGAGGTACTTCCTGAATAACGTCTAAAGCGTCCTTCCCTTCCGGCGCGCCGACGCAAACAATAACGCATTTCTTATCAGGGAAGAATTCTGTAAGCCCCTTTACGGCGGTTTTACATACATGCCCAACAGCATCGACTTCGTTTCGGAAGGGGATACCGACCACTATGTCAGCTCCCCCGATGCGCGCTACGTCTTCGAGGGGTTCATTTAGGGATTCCGTATAGGCTTTCTCAGCTAATGAGGTGCTCTTTGCTGTTTCTTTCAAGCCTACTCCTTGTCTCAATGGCGATGTATCTGATAATACCACGAACCAGATTGAAATGTTAGCATTTATGTTATCGCCTATATAATATTGTTTCCGGTGGCCGTTGTTACTCTCTTTCTGACAAGTAACTGCGCTTCCCCTAACGCGCCAGAACGTTTACACTGAAAAGTAAGCTGATAAGAAGCTGCCTAAAGGAGACGGCATAATGAAAGTGCTTATTGTTCATTTTCGCTCCGCTCCCGCCGCGGGACTGCAAAAACAACGGGTAAATGTGGATTCCCTCGACTCGGCGGGCACGGACGGCGTTTCCCTGGAGATAGCCAAACGCCAAGCCTCCCTCGAAAAGATGGGCCATAAGGTAGCGATTTGCTCAGCCTACGATTGGGCGGACTTCGCTATACCGGCATTGGAGTTTGACTCTGAAGCAGTGATGCTGATGATGCGGAATTTATTCGGGCCCGGGCTGGTGGACTTTGCTGGCGAGGCAGAGTTAAAAAACGCATTTGATGTCTCCTTACTGGAGCTGAGGCAGGAATTGGGCAAAGTGATTACGGATTTCAAGCCGGACATGCTATTTGTCCACAATATGTTATCTCTTCCGGTGCATCCCGTTGCGACTGTAGCATTAACCAACCTGCTCAGAGAGTCCCGGTTGCCTTGCGCTGCGGTTCACCATGACATTCTAAGCGAAGGCGCCTACAAATTCACTCCGACCTGTGATTTCGCTAAATCAATTCTTGAGGGATACTTTCCTCCAGTGTTACCTAATCTTAGACATTGGACGATCAACTCTCGCAATCAGATGGCGCTCAAGAATAAGGGCATCAAAGCCGAAGTGATCCATGATACCATGGATTTCAATCAAAAGCTTGACACGGCAGAGCAAGCCAGGATTCGGGCCGATCTTCGTGTAAAATACGGTATCAAGCCAAATGACATCGTTCTCTTTGCCGGAGCCCGCATTGTGCCCAACAAGCAGACTGAATTGGCAGGGCACCTGACCGAGGTTTTACAAAGGTTGCGTCAGGAGATGGTCGGGAAGAGGCTCTACAACGGCGAGGTGTTTTCTGACCTCAATCGAGTAGTGCTGATTCTCGCAGGTCGACCGGAGCGGGCCTTCATTGACTACCAGAAGAAGGTGTTTGATCTGTTCGACACATTGAAGATTGTTTGGAAATATGTAGGTGGCGATGTTCGCCCATATCGTTCCGAAGATGAAGGGCTCTATGCTCTGTATCCTGATTTCTATGCTATGGCCGACTTCGTCCTTTACCCCACGGGATGGGAAGGATTTGGAAACCAGCTTCTCGAGGCATTCGCCTCTGGTCTGCCCGTGGCAGTCTTCGAGTATCCCGTTTTCAAGGAGGATATTGCCCCGAAGGGTGTTAAGGTCGTGTCTCTTGGAGACACACTTCTCCCGGAGAGAGACTACGCAGGGCTTGTTCAAATTCCCGTGGAAGTGCTGACGCGAGCGGCCCGCGAGATAATGGCAATCCTTACGTGTCCTGAGAAGTTAACAGGTATCACTGACCACAATATTATGGTAGGGAAGAGGTGCTTCAGCTTCGATGTGCTTCGAGCTCACCTGACTGAAGCACTAACTTGGGCTCGTTTAAATCAAAGGTCAAAAGGTTGATGAAGTTCAGTAGAACCAGGATAGCTAATGGGGTTGGATGGCTTGGAGAGACGGGGGACTCAAAGAAACGTCTTGACCAAGAAACTCTGCTGCTTAAAGTGTCATTTATGAGCCTGTTGCATCTCCCACCGTTGTCCCGGGCCATATTCGGCTACACCGCTCCAGTTTACCACCACCGCCAGTAGTTACGTTATCACCGAGCACTGAGTCTTTACAGACACTATCGTCATTGAGGCAGCAATGATCAGCTACAACAGAACCCTTGATACTAACGCGCTGTCCTATTTGAGCTTCTCGCCAGATAACGGAATCTTCAATGATGGCCCCTGACATAATTTGGCAACCACGACCAATAACCACAGGTCCGGTTAGCTTTACTTGGCGTCCGATAGAGCAGTCTGCGCCTATCACTACCAGCCCCTTTATTTGAGCGGTAGGATGAATATGGCATCGCTCTCCGATTATTATCTCCTTATCGGGCGGAAGAGGATACTGCTGGCATTTACCGCTTAGCAGGTCTCGATGCAACTGGAGGTATTTTTCCGGGGTGCCCGTATCCAGCCAATAGGCTGAAGAAGGATAAGCGTAAACCGGTTCCCCCTCCTCCAGTAGTAGCGGGAATGTCACGCGTTCGATACTGACTTTAGTCCGCGGAGGGATTTTAGCCAGGATATCAGGCTCAAGAATGTAGGTTCCGGCATTTATCATATTGGTGGTTACTTCACTCCAGGCAGGCTTCTCCAGGAATCGTGTAACCCTGCCTTGGGTATCAGTGTCTATTACACCGTAGCTGGTAGGATCATCTACCGAAGTAAGAGCAATGGTTACCTTCGCCTTTTTCTCCCGGTGAAAGCCTGCCATAGCCGTAATATCCAGGTCAGGGAAGATATCGCCGTTTAGTACCAGGAAGGTCTCATCCAGATATTTCTCCGCGTTCTTAATTGCCCCAGCCGTCCCCAGAGGGGTATCTTCTAATACGTAGCTAAGCCTGACTCCAAGCTGGCTACCATCACCAAGATAGCTTTCAATAGGTTGTGCCAAAGGACCTATAGCCAGGACTATATCCCTTATCTGATGCCTGCCCAGGTGGCGGATAACATGCTCCAGAAACGGTGTGTTAAGCACGGGGACCATCGCCTTAGGTATATTGCAGGTAAGGGGACGCAGTCTGGTTGCCTCGCCACCTACTAAAATAACTGCTTTCATTGTTCTCCTTGGTTTATGCTGATGTGGCCATTTGGACTTGCCCCCGTCTTAGGGTCAGTCATAAGGTAATTTTCCCTACTATTTTGCCACTTGAGCAGGTCACTGCATTATTATTTTAAGGATTTACTTCTTTTCCTTCACTTCTTCTTGCTTTTTCACTTTATTCTGCTTAGGTTTCTTGACATTTTTTCTGCCCTTCTCTCCCATTGTTTCCTCCGTCTCTCGATGATGTTTTTAACAATATAGAAAAGCGATGTCTTGCTGTTTTACGGTAATGACCACTAGCATTACCAAATTACGTTATACATACTTACCGAAAATACTACAATCTTCACGTCCAATGAGTTCATCTCTATTAAAGTTATTTCCGCAACTTTTCTAAAACCTTTCTCATTGAATCTTGGACAAATTCATCCTTTTCCTCCTCTAGAGCCTGAGTAAGAGGTTCTACTACCCTCTCATCCCCCATCTTTCCAAGGGCTGCAATTGCTTCCTGTCGAACAAATCTATTTTTATCTTTCAAAACTAGAATAAGAGCATCCACCGCTTTTCCATCTCCCATTATTCCAAGCATTTCTATTGCATGTCGCCTAACACTACTATCCTTGAGTTTAAGGTCTTTGATCAACTCTTCAGTATCTTTCATTTCTACCCCGCCTTTTCATTTGACCTGCTCGAATAATTATAACACTTATTAAGTTACAATTTGCTTTCCGCTAAACAAAAAGTTATGAAGTAAAATCCATCCTAGGCTGAAAGCTGTAGTAGCTTTTTAACGTAGTCGTTGAAAGCCTCCCAATCCGGGAGGCTTTTCTTTGTGTTTTTATCCTTAGTTTTCCCCAGAGAGGGGGGGGTGATAATCTAGCGCTTTCTTCTAATATCACTAAATGACTTATTGTGCATTCCCAACTGAATCTGTGCCCTTTCTATCCCCAAATGTAAATACAAATATCGTCAATGTAAATACAAATATCGTCTCAGGCGTGACCGCCATATATACAAATTTGTCCTATCCTATCTACGGATAGATATACATGATGTTAGTCCGGTACTTACATGGCGATTGTCATGTCTGCAGACTGTTTAAAACCGACTAATATCCAGAGGGTAGGGCATGGTGGTGATTTGAGGCTAAGCCGGGGAACATACCGGGTTAATACCGGAAATACTATTTATAGTTATCCAGGGTATCCTCTATTTCGTGGAGTTCATCCAGAGAGGCATCCGAGTAGGTCCCCAGTCGGTGTATTATGGGCTCCAATTCTTTATGCCCCTGCCCCAACAGGTGTATCGCCCTTTTAAACAACCTTTCCTTGAGTCCGGTTATTTCCTGCTTCCCATAACCTTCATGTACGAAGCGGATATGGCCGTTAAGCCCCCTTGGGGTGAAGTAGTAGTCGCAGTAGGGACACTTCTTATCCCGGTATACGGTTGGCTCTTTGTACTTCTTGCCCATGACAGTTCTAGTACACAACGGTTACAACATCCCGTCAATATATCCCCCCTGGCCTGCCCTAGTTAGCTTAAGTGACTGATAGTGTCCGACTACGCCAATCTCATCCGCAGGTAGCGCTCGGATGAAATTATCGTTACCTGTTTCTCAGTTCAAGACTAAGCCTGATTTTCCTTAATTCGCATTGTCCTTCCGGTCTGGATAGCCCCGAAACCATACCTGTCCCTGATACAGTCGATAGCCTTGTTTAACGCCTCAAGCTTCCGTGCTGATGGGGTGAATAACGTCGCCTGCCGGCTGGCCTCTACCAGGTTCGATACGCCGATGCCGATCAAACGCACCGGCTGCTTTCCTATCGCCAGTGCCCGAGCGAGTAACCCCATACCTGTTTCAAATATTTCCCGGTCGGTATCGACACTTTCCCGAAGCGTTTGACTGCGGGTGATAGTCGAGAAATCAGTGTACCTCAACTTGATAGTCACGCATCTTGCCTGTTTGCCTTTTTTCCGCAGGTCGGCACCTACCTTCTCGCTTTGAGACCATAAAGTAGCTTCCAGCAACGAAAGTTCTCGGGTATCTTCGCCGAAGGTGGTCTCACGGCTGATGGACTTAGCTTCACCGGGTGGCAATACCTGTCTGTCATCGATACCGCTGGCCAGGCGATGCAGCATTAAACCGGCAGTACCAAGATATCTTTTCAAGGTATGAGGAGGCGTTTGTGATAGCTCGCCTATCGTATGAACCCCCAGACCCTTGACGACCTTCTCGGCCTGTTTCCCAACCCCAGGCAGTTTGTCTACGGGCAGCGGTGCCAGGAAGTTGCGCTCTTCGCCCGGCACCACTTCGATGAGACCATCAGGTTTGGAGAGGTCCGACGCAACCTTGGCTACTACCTTGCAGCTGGCGATACCGATTGAAGCGCAAAGTCCCAGTTCACTCCGGATTCGCTGCTTCATCTTCTCTGCCATATGCCGTATGGAACCGTGAATCGATTCAAATCCGGTCACATCCAGATAGGCTTCGTCGATACCCATCGGCTCGATGAACGGAGAGAAGTCATTGAGAATGGCCATAAAACGCCGTGAGAATTCGCGGTATCGGGCATAATTACCTTCGATAAAGATGGTTTTCGGGCATAATCGGGCGGCAGTTACCAGTGGCATACCGGAGTGAATACCAAAGGCTCGCGCTTCATAGGAAGCTGTGGCTACGACCCCTCTTCGGTCAGGCTTGCCACCGACGACAACCGCTTTATCCCTGAGTTCAGGATTAAGCACCTGTTCAACTGAGACGAAGAAAGAGTCGAGGTCAATATGCATTATGGTTCTATTTGCCATACGGATATCCAGACAATTAGTGCCTGATCTTATTTTAGCATAGTTGCCTGGCATGCCTGGGATAATACTTTTCCAAATAACAAGCTACACGTTTAGATGTATTGTGAAGAGTCATATTCTGACGGAATATTGGATAGATTCCGGCCACTGTTGCGATGGGTTTTAAATCCGCCAGAATTCAAATCCAGCCCGGTAGCCCAAGTTGTTCAATATATAAGAGCAGAGTTTGCGTTTGTCTAATTAGTTCGATTTTCGTAAAAGTGTTTTATTTTAGTAGCTCTACCACGAGTAATAGTTGCTATGTCTTGAAGAGGCCTTTCAGCCTTTGTGCCAAGGATCTCCTGATTTTCACCTGCAGGTACAGATCCCCTGGTTCCCCGCCGGCTTTGCCAGGAGATCCCATCCTCCTCAGTCTTATTCGCTGGCCGTCTCTTACCTTGGATGGAATTTTAACCATCAGGTCTTTAGGTCTACCCCATTTCTTGTAGGAGTACTCTACTTCAGCACCGTCACGAGCCTTTTCGGGGCTTAAACTAATTGTATCGTACCAGTCCTTACCTCTTTCCGGCATCTCAATGCCAGTAAGCTTTTTCAAGAAAAACTTGATCACTTTGCCGAATACACTCGGGAAAGGTATCTCCGGCATCTGTAACTGGGAATCCTGTGCTGATTGCTCACCAACCCTCTTTTGTGACCCGGGGTAAAAGATGAAGCCTCTACCAAACATGCCCGGTCTTCGAAACTCGAAACTCCGATATTCAGAACCATATGATTCCCTGAAAATATCACCGAAGCTTCTGAAGCCAAACGTCCTGGCGAACTCTTCGAAAATCTGGTTAATGTCTGAGCCCTTGAAGATGTCATCGGTGGTATGTGTCTGCCTGAATCGATCATAGGCAGAAGACCCGTACTGTGACCTTAAAAGGTCGTATTCCCTCCTCTTGGGAACGTCGGAGAGAACGGCGTAGGCCTCGTTAATATCCTTCATCTTCTCGGTAGCTGCCGGATCCCCCTTGTTTCTGTCGGGGTGATACTGGAATGCCAGCTTCCGATATGCTTCTTTTATAGCTTGCTGGCTGGCAGCTCTATCTATACCGAGAATTTCATAGAAATCTTTTTGGTTCATGGCTCCTATTAACAGTATAACTAATGTGCACGCTGCCTCCCCAATCCTCCTTGATTATGGATATATTTTATCCTCAACGATTTGAGAGGGGGGTGACAAAGAATTCGTTACATTCGTTACTTACTCGCCAAGCGCCTTCACGACCACGCGCTTCCTGCGCTTGCCATCAAATTCGGCATAGTAGATTTGCTGCCATGGACCGAGATCCAGTTTGCTTGCTGTAATCGGCACAATAACCTCGTGGTGAATCAGCAGACTCTTCAAGTGCGCGTCTCCGTTAGTCTCTCCCGTGCGGTGATGTCTGTAGTCCTGCCTGTAGGGCGCGAGCTTCTCGACCCACTCGTCAATATCGGCAATCAGGCCTGTCTCAGCATCGTTGACGTACACAGCGGCCGTGATGTGCATGGCTGACACGAGAACAAACCCTTCATGAATGCCACTACTAGCCGTGATATCTCTAACCTTTTCAGTTATGTTGATGAATTCTCGATGCTCTTTGGTATCGAACCACAAATATTCAGTTGCTGATTTCATAGTATTCCTCCCTCCGTATCTCTCAATAAAATCTCATCCTATTCAGGCTTTGCTAACAATTGGCGAGTAGCTCTTCTTTGAGCTATCATTAAGTCAATGGGCAGACCGTGGTGGTATGACAGCTACTGGGAAAAGAAGGAAAGGCGACAGCGAAGATCCCGATGGCCTAGCCGAAAATCTTGGGCTTGGCTCGTGTTAGTTGGTTTGTCGCTAGCTCTGTCCGTAGCTGGCACAGGGTTTCAGCCGGCCCTGATTGCCTGGTTGCTTGGTTTTATTAGCTACTTCTGCCGCATTCTGGCCTTTGCCATTTTTCTACGCGCCCTATTGTCGTGGTTCAGAGTTGGCTACTACAGTTGGCCGGTAATCATACTCAATGACCTTACTTACCCGATACTCTCGCCTTTAAGGCGCATAATGCCCTCTCTCGGTGGACTCGATTTTTCACCACTCGTCGCCATCATGGTATTGTACCTCATCCCATCTCTCTTCAGATGGCTAGTCCTACTTTTCGTCTAGCGCTTCCGTTAGTTAGGAGTAACAATAAGTCATACGGTTAATTCCACTACTATTCGTTACAAATATTGTAACTGGTACAATATATTCCTTATTTTATTCAAAAACTCCATCCGCCATAAGCTCGACAAATTCTTCATCAGACATACCTAAAAATTCGGTGCACACATGTTCAGTATGTTCGCCCAGCATGGGAGCCCTATTTATTTCGTATGGCGTTTCTGACATTCTAGCTGGCATACCGGTGTAGGTGAAATCACCAATATCGGGGTGGTCTAGTGTCCAGTAGAAATTCCGGTGCCTGAGTTGTGGGTCAGAGTCCAAATCCTGTCCGCTCTTAACTGAGCCGGCTGCAATACCGGCAGCCTGTAGGATGTCCTGAATTTCTTCAGCCGTGTGTTCCATTGTCCATTGTTCAACAAGCTTATCAAGTTGATCAACATTCTTAAGCCTGGCTATCAGAGTGTTGAACTCATCAGAATTATTCCATTCAGTATGACCGGTAACTTCACAGAACTTCTGCCATTCATCATCGCTAAATACGGCTATAGTACAATATTTATTCTCACCTTGGCAGCGATAAACCCCATGCGGTGCTGCATAGGAGCACCTGTTGCCCATCCGTTGCGCTTCCGTGCCATTGGCCTCGTATTCCAGAATTACAGGCGTAAGTAGCGGTATCGCCGATTCAATTTGTGCGGCATCCAGGTACTGACCTTTACCTGTCTTTCGTCGGTATTCAAGTGCCGATACTATAGCCAGTACGTTTATTCTGGGAGCGATAAAATCTGTTATGGCAAAAACAGGAAACTGAGGTAGCTGGTCCGGGAAACCCGTAATCTGTGCCATACCGCTTATCGCCGTCAGGGTCCCCCCGTAGCCGGGCACATTGGCAAAGGGTCCGGTCTGCCCGAATATGGCGGCGCTAAGCAAGATAATATCCGGCTTTATTTTCTTCAAGTCCTCATAGCCCATACCCATACGGTCCATAACACCGCCGGCGAAGTTCTCCACGATAACGTCCGCCCATTTAACAATCCTGGTCCACACCTCCATAGCGCGAGGGTGTTTCAAATTGATGGTGAAATCATACGACCCGGGGTTTACGAACAGATAAGCCGCCGAGCGGTCCGGCATGGAAACGTTACCTATGAAAGGCCCTGCCTGCCGGTGCCATTCTATCCGGGTACGGCTCTCTATCCGCAGTACCTGAGCGCCATAGGCAGCCAGCATCGTTGCCGTTAGCGGCCCGGTTATGCCCTGAACTAGACCGGCAACCTTAACATCTTCAAGTGCCTTGCTAGTCATATCCTCTCTCCTTAACCAGATTATATTATACCCGCTTCCTTCAAGCTGATAATCTCACTGGTGGAATAGCCGAGTTCATCACCGTATATTTCGCTATTGTGCTCACCAATGAACGGCGCACTGCGCCAGTTTTTGCACGGTGTCTCCGAGTTCAGACAGAAACGAACCGGATACCTTAAAGTCATATCCAACTGGGGATATGCCACATCCTGCCAGTAGTCCCTGGCGGTCAGGTGCGGATGCTCCACCAGGTCTCTTGCCGAGCTCACCGGCTGTAGCATAATCCTTCTCTTAAGCGCCTCCTCCAGTAATTCAGACTTGGTCTTGGTAGCGAAGAAACGGGCAAAATAGTCATGTATCCTGTTGGCTTCCTCGCTCGTCTGCTTACGCCATTCAAGGGTGGACCAGGCTATCCCTTTCAGGTAGTCGTCAGCCATTCCCTCTTCATCCAGCCACTTTACCAGCCGCCCATCTTCGGCAGCCCCGAAGGCGCCGGTATATATCATGTAGAAGATGTGGCCGTCCTTAGCTGGCCAGACCAACCTTAACTTGACATCAGAATTGGGAACACTGTAAAAAGAGCTGCCCCGGGGAAATTCCTCACCGGTTACTGCCCAGCGCTCGTGTATCATCCACGCCGTCTTGTTGGCACTATCCTGAACGGAAACGTCGATGTGCTGTCCTTTGGCAGATGTTGCTCTCCAATGTAAAGCAATAGCTGTAGCCAGAGCACCATCCATACTTGCCAGCAAATATGTAAGCGGTATATGGCTCACGCGTACCGGATACCTGTCCGGGTCTCCGGTGACAAACAGCATACCGCTCATGCCCCAGCACACCAGATCAGAGGCTTTCAAGCCGCTGTAGGGTCCACTCTGACCAAAGTGGGTGATGGATGTCAGAACGATTTTGGGGTTTATCTGAACCAGACTGTCATAATCGAATCCGATCTTCTTTAAATAACCGGGTTCAAAGGTATCAATAACGACATCGGCACTACTGACCAGCTTTTCGAATATTTTCTTACCGTCACTGGTCTCTATGTCCAGGGTAATCCCCCTCTTGTTAGTATTGTAACCCATCCAGTATAGGCTCTTATCCATGTCTGGTACATCATGTAAAAACGGGCCAATATTCCGTGTCAGGTCTCCGCCGGGTATCTCCACTTTTATCACATCGGCACCCAGACTACCCAGCAACTGACCGCAATAGAAACCCTTATCATCACTCAAATCAAGCACACGATAAGAGCCTAACATGGTTTCCTCATTTTTTTCTGTACCCATGCTATCCCCCAAATAGTTAAATTGGTCTCCTTTTATTGGCATTTTACCTAATAATTGCCGACATATTCATCCGGTACGAATTCCGGCGGCCGAACCACTTTCATGGAAATGGCGCCTATAGGGCACTGTACCACGCAGTTACCACAACCCCAGCATTTATCGATGTCTATAAAAGCGCGATCCCCGCCCACCTCCGGGTAGTCCTTAATTTGTACTGCTTTGAAAAAAGGCTCACAGGCTTCCACACAGATTTTACAACCGGGCAGACACAGCTCCGGGTTGATGGTTGCCTGGAACCGGCTAGGATTGCCTTCATACAGTGTGCCCGGCTCCGACCATCTCCAGACAACACAGTAAGCACCACAATTGCCCAGCAGGTGCTCCATGGGCTTTTCATTATAGGTCAGATGAACGAGCGGCAGCTTCTCTGTTTCTTCAAGAATGTCCATGGCTTCCTGAAGCGTTATGCGCTTGCCCGAACCGCGACTTACGCAAAAATCGGAGGTAGCTCCCTCTATAAAGCATATCTCGTCCGGTACTTCCTTGGGAACATGACTGCGCGACACCCTCCGGCAGGAGCAGTTATTTATACCCAGCTTGTCTTCGCGCCTTTTCAATAAGTACCTGATATCATCAAACCACATAGCGCCGGGCACGTCCTTGATTGACTTCCACTTGGGAATGACCCGCATGGTGGGTGTGGTGCGGTTGGGGTCTCGCGGCAGATTCTCCCACCACTGCCGGAATTCGTCGCTATCAAAGAACTCGTCCCATAGACTAAAGAATTCCTCGCCGTATTCCTCGTCAAACTTGGGATTTGAAGGAGTGGTATCTTTTAGCTCAGTTAAAGCATAAACAGTCCGATATCCCCCCTTCTTTCTCGGTAAAACAAGTCCCTTCTCGTAAAGTATCTGCAGTTTCTGTTCTAAAGAGGCCTTATCTATTTTTACCTTCTCGGCTAACTCCTCTATAGACTTGACTGGCATCTCCATAAGTATTTTGGCCTCTTCCAGAGTAGCTACCTTAGCCAGTATCTTCGGTACATACTCCATATTCTCCCCACCAATCTTTGTCGCCAGTTCTTTGTAAATAGGATTTAATTCACCCATTTGCCGACTCCCCCTTTCACTTACTATATATTGGACTGGTATATATAACGAATTTTATGACAGCATAGAATGGGATTAATATATTCAGAATATATTACAGTTGTTAGCAGTAATATATTTAATTACCCATCATAGTTGCAGGCAAAAAAGTGACTATCTGAGGGAAAGCTATTATTAGAATAACGCATATTAATAAGGCCAGGAAAAATGGTAGTACACCTTTAAATATGGTGTACATCGGGATATGCTTGGCCATACCACTCAAGATGAACACGTTGATACCGATAGGAGGAGTAATTTCCGCCATTTCAATCATAATGACCATTAGAATGCCATACATTATAAGGTTTATACCCATAGCATCCATAATAGGTATTAATATGGGCATTGTTAGCAGCATCAGCCCCATGCTGTCCATTAGACAGCCGCCAATAATATAGAATATGGTAACCAGTAACAGAATGACTACCGGGCTGAGATTTGATTCGGCTACCATATTGGCCAGCAGTGTCGGCAGCCCGGTGAGGGCGAGGAAATAGTTGAGCATAAGTGCACCTATAAGAATGGCAAAGACCATACCGGTAATCTTAACCGTATCGGTAAGTGCATCAAAAAATCCCTTCAGGTTAAGCCTTCTTTTTAACAGGGCAAGTAATAAGGCACCGATGGAGCCGATACCGCCGGCTTCTACCGGTGTAAACCAACCACCCCAGATGCCACCCAGCACCAGAATAGCCAGTATCCCCAGTGGCCATACCGGAATTAATGCGGCGAACCTTTCGCTCCAGGTGGTTATCGGCCCCCGCGGTCCGGCACTGGGGCTTATTTTAACCCAGATATAGATAGTAAGCATGAAGAGCAGGGTAAGCATTATACCGGGGATTATACCGGCGATAAATAGCTGTCCTACCGACTGCTGTGCAAACAGCCCGTACACGATGAGGGGGATACTGGGCGGGATAAGAATACCCAGAGTAGCGCCGCTGGCAACGGTGCCGGCAGCCAGCTTGGGGTCATATTTATAGCGCTCCATTTCCGGCAAAGTGCTCATTGTCATAAAGCCAACAGAAGCAGCACTGGAGCCGGTGCAGGCCGCAAAACCGGCACAGCCAGCTATGGTAGCCATGGACAGGCCGCCCGGCAACCGGCCCAACCACTTATTGGCAGCGGTGTACGCATCGGTAATTATGCCCGCCCTATAAGCAAAACTGCCCATAAGTACGAACAGGGGCAGGGTACTCATAATATAATCGGCTACTATAGTGTAGGGAGCAGTGGAAAAAACACCTATAGCCGCATCGAAGTTCAGGACGATGGCTATACCTACAAAGGAAATCAGGGCCATGGTGAAGGCCACATGCATACCACCAGCTAATAGGATGAAAAGTACCAGGAAAGACAGCGCGCCGATTAACTCCGTACTCACTTATCGCTCCTCTGACCGGAACCTGTTGTATTCATCCCCACTGCATTAGCTAACGCATGCGAGAAGTCTACCAGCAACTCAAGGCACAGTAATAAACTACCCACTGTCACCACGATGATAAAGGGTAGCATAGGGATTTCCAGTAGAGAAGTAACGGGGTCCGAGCCCGCTGAGACAATGATATCCCGGGCCCGGTTGGTCATAGCGTAAACTATGAGCGCATATACCCCGCTACTAAGTAACAGTGTAATTGTATCCAGTATGCCCTGGCCACGTATTGACAGGCGTGTCACCAGTGCACTAACACGAACATGCCCTTTTCCCAGTTGTGCAAAAGCAAGAGCGAAGAATACTATCACGACAAGCATTACTTCACCCAGATCAATGCTACCGAGCAGTGGATGCCCGAACTTGCGTCCCACAACATCAATACCTACAGTAATCACAAGTATTATGAGCACACCGACAGAAATCCAACTGCTCCACCGGCTCAGCGCATGAATACCCGCCTCAATTTTTCTCAAAAAGCCATAAAGGGTAATCATTGACCTCACCCCATACGCAACGGAGGACGATTTTCAAGCCTTAGCGGCTTCCGTATTGCCTGGCTTTGGCTATGGTTTCCGTGCCAGGTAGACCAGCCTCATTGGCTGCTTCTTCCCATTCGGTAATAATGGGCTCGGTAAGCTCCTGCCAGCTGGCCAACTCATCGGGACTTAATTCGTAAATTTCTATGCCATTGGCAATGAGTTCATCAAAAGCCCTGCCATCCTCGGCAATGTTGAACTCTAGATAGTCTCGCCAGTACTGGTTATTGTAATCGTCAATGATATCCTGCAGGTCGGATGGCAGGCTGTCCCAGGATGCCTTGCTCATCAACATCAAGTGCAGGCCACCATTGACACCGTCACGAATGCTGTATTCCAGTACTTCCCAGCCCTTAATCTGGGTGAGGAAAGCAGAATTGGTGGATAAGCCATCTACCAGACCGCGGTCCAGCGACATGTAGACATCGGCTGTCGGGATTGATGCCGGAGTAGCCCCGAGAGCGCTTATAGCGGCCGCGTAAGGGCCACCACCCGCTGCCCTGATTTTCATGCCTTCCATATCTTCAGTAGTCTTCACTTCCTTATCCCGGAAATAGAAATTTACCGGGTTGGTAGGCAGGAATGCCACCACTTTGAAATTGTCATACTCTGTAGTCTTATCCCAGGCAAGAATGTCGTACATCAAATCAGCCACATCAGCGGCCTGGTTACATATGTAAGGCAATCCCGCTACCTCGCTGAGAGGAAATTGCCCCGGGGTGAATATCGGTGAGTGATAGACTATATCGGTAACACCCGTGTTAAGCAGCTCTACAGCGTCCTGTGGTTTACCCAGAGCCCCGCCCATAAACAGGTTAATCGTCACCCGGCCCTCGGTAAGCTCATAAATATCATCGCAGTATTTCTGAGCCCATTCTTCACTCCAACCGCCAGGCGGTAAAATGTTGTTATAGCTGAATTCAAAAGTCTCTGTTTCCTGTGCCCCATCACAAGCAACGGCAAAAGGCAGCACCATAATCACACAAACCAGGATACTGATAAGGGATACCATCCATTTCTTCCTCTTGAGCATTTTAATTAATAACCCTCCTGAAATATTTAGCCCCCTACCTATTACCATAACTATAAATATACCTCACCTCCTTTTTTTGCAAATTACAGACTAACTAGGAATGTGTCTGAGTAATACCAGTGTTGAGCCTGGGTGCCCTTGATTTTTTGCTTCTTCCAGGCACGGGCAAGCTATTACTCGGGCAAACTCCTAGTGTTGGGTAGGCTACCATTTTACGTGTATTCAAGTCAATACCTGTATAGAGACAGTCATTGCGCATTTTATCCTAGTCTCTCCATGTCTATGATGCGCGTAGTATTGGCAATATTATTAGGGTCCAGCCCTTTCTTGATACTGGATAAAATCAGATGAAAATTAGCGAAATTCGGGCCCGTTCTATTAGCTGCTACATTGTTTACCAGAGCGCTTGCTATTTGACCTTTAAGACACTGCATTAGAGCTTCTACGGTCGCCTGTCCCAGTATTTTATCGTTCTCGTCTGTCTTTTCGCGGGGGAAGTCGGTCTCACTCAGAGCATAATGGGCAAAGTCATAGGGGGCTATCCAGGCCGGATTATCGCTGTCCAAAAATGGGGGTGTATATTTGTTCAATATATCCCAGGAAGGAGGAAAACTTCTCACGGCGTCATCAACAGAATCAAAGGTAATATTAGTTACAGAATAACCCCCGCCGATACGCATCATCCGACAACCGTTTGTGTCCCGTAGCCAGTTGTTCGCCGTATAGGGAACCCAGCGCTGGTAGATCTCATCAGGAACTGACTTCCCACCGGTTTCCTCTATTATTTTCCTTAGTACCGTATCTTCATAAAGTACCTGCTTTTCGGAAGCATAACCGTATATACAGATAGCGACAGTATGCCCTACATTTTTCTGCCAGTAATTATCCAGCCACGAACTCCAGTATTCCTCGCGTGATTTGGCCCACCACCAGTTATAATAGACCGGTGGCCAGAGATGCAGTATGGCGCCGATTTCTGCCTTCCCTATCTCATAGATAGCGTTTATGGCCTCTTCTAAGGTTGAATAATTAATGAGATACCACTGGAACCTGTTAGCAGGCAGTTCACATTTTTTACCGGGAGCTAACCCTTCGGTGGGTAAAATTGGCGGTCCTGGCCAGGGATAGAGCTTGACCGCCATTTCGGTAATCACCCCAAAAGCCCCTATATGGCCCAGCCCAGCACGTAACAGTCCTCTCGCGTCGGGGCCCGGACCCTCGCCCCATTCATATCCATCCCCGGGTATCGCCAGTGAACCGGTTCGCAATACATCGCCTCCTGGCAACACCCACTCTACGCCCAGTATATTCCGCGGCGCGTAGCCTGTTCGGTAGGCCGTCCCTTGCATACCTAAGGCAAAATGATTGGCCAGACTGGATGACTGGGAACCAGCTTCTGGTGTACCCATATACAGCCCTCTCTTCATTGCTTCAGCCTGTAGCTGTGCATGAGTTACATAAGGGCCGATAACGGCATACATATTGCGGCTTTCTATTTCTAATTCATTCATTCTTTTGGTATCTATCATGCACCAGTAGGGTTTAACTGCTGCTATCATGCCCATACCAAGGCCGGAGCCCAAAACCGAGAAGGGGAATTTATAACGGTTGGCCAGTTTAAGTATTTGTACTACGTCATCCCGGCATCCCGGCATAACCACAAACTCGGCACGGCCCCTGGTGACAAAACTCGGTGCCTGGGATTCCCGGGTATAAGTCTCCATTACGGCTTTATCATCGGTTACATATTCCGGCCCCAGGATATTCACCAGTTCTGTAAATATTAATTTATGCTTCTCGTCGCCATGTGTCATTTTGTACACCACTAGTCCCAATTATACACGTGCTGTCAATAGCGTTTTTTCTATTGCATCCGCATGGTAGTATAACTATATAGTTCTATAACATTTACTGGGGTGTTTGGCATGAAAAAGACCAGGATATCACAACTTCTGGGTATAGATTTACCTCTGATTCAGGGAGGCATGTCACTACTAGCCGGAGCCGAACTGGCAGCGGCTGTCTCCAATGCAGGAGGGCTGGGTATAATTAGCCCG
>Ga0222639_1000328_pt1 | contig 22256 bp, 20 predicted proteins | sample AntAcemetagen185_FD_179863 | JGI IMG/M metagenome (GOLD analysis project Ga0222639, IMG submission 179863) | Saline water microbial communities from Ace Lake, Antarctica - #185 | ecosystem: Environmental > Aquatic > Non-marine Saline and Alkaline > Saline | place: Antarctica: Ace Lake...
CTACAGCCGACAAGTCAGTCTCCTGCTTCCCCCGGTGGCCAATATCATCATGACCATTATTCTGGCGGCCACGGTGTGGTCCGGGTGGAAATATTTTCAAGGGTACTGGGACCGACTTAAAGAAGATTGAAAATGACTGCCGCCATGGACCACAAGGCTTCCGATTCCCTGGACCCCGAAGCTTTCAGGGTAACCGGCCTGACCCAGGATGGGCTGAAAATACCGGGGCTGGCTAAGGATATTCTGAGGCGTTTTGCCATTCTTGCCTTCAGAAAAGCCAACCCCTGTTTGTGGGTGGTCTTTCTGGGCGGCACCGGTACAGGTAAATCGACCCTGTTTAACGCCTTTTGCGGCAGGCCTTTGAGCGCTACCGGCGTGGAACGGCCCAAAACCGCCGGCCCCATTGCCCATGCCAACAGCCAATGTTTCTTTAAGGAAGCCTTTCCCTTTCCTGAAATCCATATCAAGCAAATAACCGCTGAAGACGAAAATTTGCCCTGTACCGGAAAAACTGCACAGTTGTCGGTGCTGGCGACTGACGAAGAACCGCTTTCACACCTGGTCCTGGTGGACACACCGGATTTGGACAGTGTTGAAGATAAAAACCATTCTATTGCAAAGGATCTTTACAGTATGTCCGATGCGGTGGTTTTTGTGGCCAGTCAGGAAAAATATGCCGATGAGGTGTTGCACGACTTTTTCATGAGAGTGCTTCAAGACGAAAAACCTTACTTTTTTGTACTCAACAAAGCATCCGCAGAAACCACCCGGGAAGAAATACTGAAAGCCCTTCAGGGACAGGCCCTTTCTATCCAAGGGGCAAACTTGTGGTTGATCCCCCACACAACCCCCGGGATCTATGATCGCATTTCCGGTCAGAAACCGTTTATTCGCCTGAAGGATGCCTTTTTTCAGGCATTTAACCCTGAACAGGCCCATCATATTAAATCGGAGGCCGGCGCCAGGGCCACAAGGGCTTTGAAAAAAGACGTATCCAGTCTTCAATCATTGCTGGACCGGGAAACCCGAGCCGTCGATGAATGGCTGAAAGATCTTCAGGAACTCACGCACCGCGCATCAGTGGAATACGTTCAAAACCAGAAGGAAAGATTTTCCAAAACCAGCGGACAATACCTGAGAGTGGAAATTCGAAAACTTTTCTCCCGATACGATCTCCTGGCCAAACCCCGACAAGCGGTTCGTAACGTCTTAAAAGCGCCGCTGAGGCTGTTGGGCCTGAGCCGAAAAAAAAGTCAGGCGGATCGCAGGGCCGGACTCCTGAAAGTGCGGGAGAACGTGGCCTTTACGCCGGTTCAGGAAACCCTTGCAAAATACAACGTTTCGGTGTTGAAAACCCTATCCCCTTCCCATGAGGACGCGCCCCTTTTCAAATCCTTGCGGAATCCTCACCTGCCACTTACAGAAACGGAAATCCGCCAATACATCCTGGAAGCCCAGGAAGAGCTGGCCCAATGGCTTGAAGAAACCTTCGAGGCACTGGCCAAAGGCATTTCCACGGGAAAAAAGGTGGGCATCTACTCCACATCGGTCCTCTGGGGAATCCTCATCCTGACCTTTGAAGTGGTGGTGGGCGGGGGGTTCACCATGCTGGATGCAGCCCTGGACTCCGCTTTGGCCCCCTTTGTGACCAAAGGGGCCGTGGAAGCCTTCGCCTACCATGAAATTCGGAAAATCGCCAAGGAACTGGCAGTGCGCTACCAGGAGGGGCTTCTGTCCATATTGCGCAAACAGGAGGAACGTTATGTGGCCTGCATTCAGTCTTCGACCACATCCCCTCGAACACGGGAGGCCCTGATAGGTCTCAATGTCGGAATAAAAAACTTATCGCATGAATAACCGGGAAATAAAAAAATGACCCATCCCATTGAACAGCATCAACAACGCCTGGAGAAGACCCTTGATCTCCTTCGAAAGGGGGGGCTCTTTTCCATTTCACCGAACAAACGGCACACAATGGAAACAGAGGCTGAAAAGCTCATAGGCAAACTGGGCGTCATGGAAGCCCGTTACCTGACCATCGGCCTGGTGGGCGGGACCGGTGTTGGAAAGTCAACCCTCATGAACGCCCTGGCAGGGGAGGCCATCGCTTCCACCAGCCATCGGCGCCCACACACAGACAGGGTTCTGATCTACCGCCATGCGGAAGCTGAAGCCCCACCGATTCCGGGACCGGTGGATGTCCCCCGCCGGGAAATTCTACACCAGGGTGATGGCATTCGCAGAATCCTGCTTTGCGACCTACCGGATTTTGACAGTCTCGTGGGGGAACACCGTGAACGGGTTATTCAATTCATGGAACATCTGGATCTGCTTTTGTGGGTTACGTCCCCTGAAAAATATGCGGACAGAAAATTTTATGATTTCCTTTTACAGGCCCCCAAGTCAAAGGAAAATTTCACTTTTGTCCTCAACAAGGTGGATTTGCTGTTTCAGGGTGAAACCCTTGAGAAAGGATACGGCCAACTCAATCTTGCCACCACCCGATTCAACGAACTTTTAAAAGAAAAGGGAATCGGTGAGCCCATTTTGTTTGCGCTGGCCTCACAGGAGGCTTTTGAAGGGGACGCCCTTTCTCCCTGGAATCAGTTTCCGGCGTTTCGGCAACACGTTTTCAGAGAACGAAATGCCAAGCAGATTTCGGCCATCAAGGCCCAGAACCTGGATGTGGAAATCCAATCCTTGACATCGCTTTTTGAAATGGAAATTCAGACCCTTGAAAGTGCTGGCCGCATCCTCAACGAAACCATGGAAGAACTTGAAAAAAAGAGGCCTGAATGGGTCCAAACGGGCAAGGAGATTATGGATCGCTGGTTTGGCCATGAAATCCAGGAAAAGATCTCCCTTTCCCAGGGAGACCCTTCGCGGCTGGTGGGACCCGGTTTCGGGGTGGCCACCCTGCTGTTTTCCTTTGGAAAAGGACCCTCACGGGATTCTGAAAGCGGGATGGCGCTTCCTGCTTTTGAACCGCCGGATCAAATTTCAAAGGCCTTTCACCACCGGTATGCATGGCTTGAAGATCATCTCAGCCACCGTTTCCTAAACGAAAACCTCTCTCTGCCACTTCAGGAGCGGCTCAAGGAAACCCTTGATGTTCCCCGGCGTTTTGAAAATCTGGGAGAAGCCTTTTTTCAATCCACCGCCGCCTATGTGGAGGAAAAACGGCGGTCCCCATTATGGGGTTTCCGTTTTGGTCAATGGGTGATCTATGGTCTCATCTTTGCCGCATTCCTGTTTTCCACAGGAGGGGAAGATTCCTGGCGCCGTCTCTTTCTGGCGCCATCCGGAGGGGCTTTCACCAATCTTCTACTGTCCATCGTTGGTACCCTTTTCAGTACTGCAGGCCTGGCTGCCCTAGGAAGCTACCTGATCATAAATCTTGGCGCCGGATTTATCTTTTATCGACGCTATCGAAATATTCTCCTTCGAAATACACATAAAAATATCGGTCGTTTAAAGGAAATCCTGATTCGGGTGTGGATGGACAGCCTGGAAGCCATTGTGAAGGATCTTGAGCGTTTCAAGGAACAGCTCCTCAGTCAAAGCACGGAACTGTCCCGGCTTCAGAAAGATGAGGGCCTCCGCAAGAAATGAGCTCACGTTGGCTGAATTCCATTCATAAAATGCAGTTTCAATTCAACGTGAATCTGGATCCCACGCTGTTCAAAATAAAGCTGTCCGGAAAGGCCTTGGAAAACCGTTCGATGGCTTTCCAGCCGGTACAATGCATGGGAACGATGATTTTGGGGTCCATTTTTCTCAATTCCACGATGGTCTGTTCGATAATGGGCTCAAAAGCCGGACCGGACAGGTGAAACCCGCCGATGATGCCATGAATCGTTTCCACGCCGGTAATTTTTCTGGCGTACGCTACGGTGTTGACAATCCCTGCATGGGCGCAGCCCGAAATGACAACCAGGCCCTTGTCTTTCAAATGGAGCACCAGGGACTGGTCGTCCCAGATGGCATCGGGCTCTTCTTTTCCATCTCGGGAAAGAAATGCATTTGGAAACCCTTTTTCAAAAGAGGTTGTCCGTTCCACCTGGCCTGTGACCAGCAGGCTGTTATCACAAAGGGAAACCGGTGCTGTGGACTCAAGGATTTGAGCCCCGAGCGCTTCCAGTTCATCCCGTTTCAAGGTGCAGGGGAAAAGCAGTTTTTTTCCTTCACCGATATCCAGGTATCGGGGAGAAAGAAAGGCCTCCGGGTGCACAATCAGGGGCATGGTACGACCCAGGCCTTCCAAGATGCCATGGAGTGATCCCGTGTGGTCCATGTGACCATGGCTTAAGACGAGGGCTTCTATTTCCTTTAGATCAATTCCCAGGATTTTCAAATTATGCAATACACCGATGCGGCTGTAGCCCGTATCAAAAAGGATGCTGTGGGTTGCCCCCCGGGAATCCAGTCGCACCAGTTGAGAAAGCCCATGCTCCGCCAGGAGCGTGTCGGTGGGGATTTCCCCACCCGTTGCCAGAGGCGCCCGTGTCACCGGGCCTTCACTTTGAAGCAGCACATCAGAGTAGTTGTCCATGAGGGTCACGATTTCAATCTCATCCACCGGTTTGAGTTGTATAGGGTACTGTTGCATAACGTTACCTCCATTTTTTTAAAGGGTAATGCTTTCATTTACCTTGGATGCTTTATGGGGTTCTTATACCGCTTCAGAAATCCACTGTACAGGCCAAAACAAAAAGGATATACATTTTCGAAAGGTCTCTTCCTGTGAATTGGGTGAAGGTCTGAAGATGAAAAAAGGAGAAGGTTCATTTGAAACAATACAGGAAATCCCGAAGACGTGCAGAAATTAAAACCATGTTTGACCAGCTGTCCGGTCACTACGGTTTATTAAACCGGATGATGACATTTGGGTTTGATTCAATATGGCGTCGTCGCGTCATCGAAAAGGGCAACCTGTCCCCCGGCGGGCGCTTACTGGATGTGGGTACGGGAACCGGAGATATTGCCTTTACCGCGCTTCAGAAGGAACCATTGGCACGGGTAACGGCGGCTGATTTCTCACTGGGCATGATAAAAAAGGGTCGAGGTCGGCCTGGGGGGAGTCGAATCCCCTGGTGTTCGGCCGATGCCCTGCAGTTACCGTTTGCTGATGGAACCTTTGACGCCGTAACCTCCGGATACCTGATTCGCAATGTGGTAAACCCCCTGAAGGCCTTCCAGGAGCAGTTGCGGGTGCTCAAACCGGGGGGCCGTGTGGTCTGCCTTGAAACCTCTCCACCCAAGCAAAATCTGTTGCGGCCATTGATCGTTCTACACCTCAAGGTCACCATCCCCTTTTTAGGGCGTCTTGTGGGCGGCAACCAGGCTGCCTACACCTATCTGCCTGATACGACCCGAGACTTCATGAAACCCGATGAAATGGTCGCCACCATGCAAAAAGCCGGTTTTGAATCCGTTAAATGCGAATTGCTCATGTTTGGAACCATGACCATCCATAGTGGACAACGTCCGGAGAAGTCCTGAACCAGCCGGTGGTAACCGGAATGCCTGCATCCGTGTTTTAAAAATATCTTTTTAGGCCGATCCGAAAGGAATCGAAATGATTAAATCCATGAATATTGCCTGGTGGGTGCAGCGCTGGAAAGAACTGCATCCGGAGAAGGTCGCCATCCTTTTTGAGGGGTCAACCATAACCTACCTGGAACTTCATGGGCGGGCCAACCGTGTGAGCTGCTGGCTTCAGTCCCTGGGAATCGAAAAGGGAGACCGGGTGGCCGTCATGATGAGAAACTGCCCTGAATTCATAGATCTTTATCTGGCATGTGCCCGGCTGGGGGCCATTTTTATTCCCATCAATTTCAGGCTCACCGCTCCTGAATTGCGCTACATTCTGAAAAACGCCCAACCCAGGCTGTTCGTGTTCGGTAAAGCTCACTGCCGGAGCGTATGTGAACTGGAACTTCACAATGAAAAACCCCATATGGTTCTGACTTGCCTGGGTCATGTCCAAAACCGGGATGAAATTCTTGGATTTGAATCTGAAACCCAAAAATTTGATGGGAAAAAACCGTTTCTTACCAAATCCCTGGCACCCGCTGATCCTGAAGAACCCCATGTGATCATGTACACCTCCGGAACCACCGGGGCGCCCAAAGGGGCCGTGCTCTCATACCGGAAAACACTGTTCAACTGCCTGAATGCCGATATATTTTTCAAACTCCATTTTGATGATATCATGCTCATCATTCTGCCTCTTTTCCACTCGGGCGGGCTGTTTATACAGGCTTCGCCGATCCTCTATAAAGGGGGCACCATGATTATCCACCCCAGATTCGATGCGGCCAGGGCCTATGGGGATATCGAACGGTACAGGGTCACCAAGTTTTTAGGCGTTCCGACCATTTACAGGGCGCTTCTGGAAAAGGATCTGCCGATTCAAAAGAATGTTTCAACGCTCAAGATTTCAGCAATCGGGGGTGAGAAAGTCACACCCGGAATGCAGGAATTATGCCGTGAGGCCGGGTTTCCCGTCCGGCAAATTATGGGACAGACGGAAACATCGATTCTTTTCTGGGCATCCGAAGAGGATTCCATCAAAAAGCCCGGGACTGTGGGTCGCCCTGTCTTTCATTCAGAAGTGATCCTCATGGACGACAACGGCCGGCCTGTCAAAACGGGTGAGGTGGGAGAAATCGCGGTCCGGGGTTCCATTATGATGAAAGAGTATTGGCAGGACCCTGTGAGAACCGAAGAAACCATCCGAAACGGTTGGCTGCACACGGGGGACCTGGCCCGAATGGATGAAGAGGGGTATTTTTTCCTGGTGGACCGGGTAAAGAACATGTACATATCGGGTGGTGAAAATGTGTACCCCGTTGAAGTGGAAGCAGTGCTGAAAGCCCATACGGCTGTGAAAGACGCTGCCGTGGTCGGTGTACGGGATGATGAATGGGGGGAGAGGGGCAAGGCGTTTGTTGTTTTGAAAAAGGGGGCAGATGCAACGTGCGAATCCCTTCTATCGCACTGTGAAGGGCAATTGGCCCGCTATAAATGGCCCCGGGAAATTGTTTTCTGCGAGGAGTTTCCGAGAACGGCTCTCGGGAAGGTTAAAAAGATGCTGATTGATTCATAATAGGGGGTTCTTTTCATTACATCCGGCCTTTCATTTTCTTGAGAATCAAGGGAATGAAAAATGAAAAAACATAAAGGACAATGCCAAACAACATTTTTAAGGAAACCAGATCGCTCCACCTCCCGGAAATCCAGGCATCCCTCAACATACCACTCAAAAAAGTAAAGGCAAAAATCGAAGCCATGACACCCAGGCCCGTACCGAGGAAAAAGTCCCTGAAGTGGACCTTTGTGAGACTCAATCCGTAATTCATGGGGGTGAAGGGCGCATTGAGCAGCCGGATGTAAAGCACCGCCGTGAAACCGTTTTGTTCGATGGCGTCATCGTATTTTTTCAGCCGGTCACCGATGATGGCGGCAACAAAATCCCGACCCAAGGTCCTGCCCACAAAAAAAGCGCATCCTGCCCCGGCCCAAGCCCCGATCCATGCATACAGAAAACCCCAATAGGCCCCGAAAAGACCCGCAGCCAGAATAACCAGGATGCTGGCCGGGACAAAAAGGGTTATTGCCAATGCCTCAAACGCCATAAAAACGGCCGGTGCCCAGAAACCCGATGCGTTAAGAATCGCCTCCAGGGTTTGGGGGGTTATCCATTCCTTGAGTACGGTAAAACGATACAGGCAAAGGGCACCGACGGAAAAAACAATCAATAACAGGAATTTGATCAGAGCGCTTTTTGAAAGACGTTTTTGAAGATACCCCATTTAAATCTGCCCCTTCAACTTGCCCCACAGGAGGCCGAGATATTCATGGACGGCCTGGGTTGTATCGTCCAGAGCACTCACGCTTGGAAAGATATCCTGTAAGGAAAAAGGCATTTTTACCCGTGAGGTGGATCCGGCCGGACCGGGGATGGGGTGCATTCCCAGTTCCTCAAAAAGGGCCATGGATCGGGGCATATGGATGGCTGACGTGACCAGCACAAAGGGCGCTGCGCCAACGATGGGTTTGATCAACCGGGCCTGGTCCTCTGTATCATTGGATGCGGATTCTATGATCATGTCGTCTTTGGAGACCCCCATGAATTGACTGACTTCTGCCATAACCTTGGCCTCAGGGACAGGGTCAACGGCGCCACCCCCTGAGAGGATCAATCTGGCGCCGGGGTTTTGCCTGAGAATTCGAATCCCTTCCACCAGCCGGATCATTGAATGTCCTGATATCTGGCTGGTTACGGGAATGTTCGGGTCTGATTTGTGGCCACAGGCAAGCACCACAACGTATTTAACAAAAGGTAGCGGCGCGCACACTTCGGTTCCGGGTTTTTCCCATTGATTTGTCGAATACGCTTCATATTTACAGTTAAGTGGCGCATTCAATGCCCTTGAAACAGGGTTATAGCTCATTATGGTGAGCCCGATGAGCCCCAGCGTGGTCAGTATTTTTCCTGTAAAAACCCTTTTGCCGCGCCATAAAAGAAACAAACCCACAAAGGAAATCAGTAGAAAGAAAGGCAAGGGCATCAGTAGCGAACCGAGTATTTTTTTGATGATGAACACAGAAAAGCCTCCGGAAAGTTAGAGGGTTGTCAATGGCTTTTTACCGAAGCAGTCTGTTCCCCCATGGGATTTGGCCAATTGTAACCAATCCACGACCTGCGGTCAAAAAAACATTGTAAAAAGGAATGGAAAAGTATAAAAGGATTGCGTGTTTATTGGCAGATTTGCTTTTTCGGGGAGATTCTGATGGGTGACATCCTGGATTATTTTTTATGTGATGAGTGCGCCGGTAAGGACTTCAAGCTTGTTTACAATTTTTGCCTCCGGTTTCACGGCGTGAACTTTTCCGACGATCTTATCTACGACAAGGTTGCCAATGAACTTTTCCAGTGTACCAAATGTGAAAAAACATTTTCCAGGGAAGAAATAGAATCGGGGTTAACCCAGCTTAGAAGGGCACGTATTAAAAGAGACTAAAGCTCCACAGAATACTGTTCCTGATGAAAGTGTTCTTTTCCAATAATGATGATTCTTTTGCCGGTTCTTTTCTCCAGATCGATCACTGACCCCTGCTCCTCTTCCCTCAGCATCTTGTCCACTTCAGGGTTCACCAGAATGTGAATGCTGCCCCCTTCATCGAGGTGCATGCAGTCCCGTTCCAGGTCCCTGAAAATTTCGTAGCAGATTGTTTTGGGCGATTTCAAGGTCCCCCGGCCTTCACAGTAAGCGCATGGTTCACTGAGCAGGCGATTCAGACTGGCCCGGGTTCTCTTTCGGGTCATTTCAATCAATCCCAGGTCGGACATGGGAAGAATGTTTGTTTTGGCTTTGTCTTTACCAAGCACCTCTTTGAGCGCCATGGACACCCGTTCACGGTTTGAGATTTTTTCCATATCTATGAAATCAATGACAATCAGCCCACCGATATTCCTGAATCGGAGTTGGTAAGCGATCTCCTTGACGGCTTCGAGGTTTGTTTTCAAGATCGTTTCTTCAAGATTCCGCTTCCCCACATAACTTCCCGTGTTGACATCAATTGATGTCAGCGCTTCGGTCAGTTCAATGACGATATACCCTCCGGATTTCAGCCAGATTTTATTGCCCAGGGCTCTTGGAATTTCTATTTCGATGCCAAAAGTGTCAAAAATGGGACCGGCGCCTTCATAGAGTTCAACTGAGTATTTCAACCGGGGGGCAAAAGTTTCAATGAAGGCCATAACCTTTTCGTACTCTTCATCCGAATCAACAATAAGACGATCCACTTCCCGGGTAAACAGGTCCCGTACCGCCCGCAGTGTGATGGTGAGGTCCTTGTATAAAAGTCCGGGATTATTGCTTTTCTCCATCTTGTCCTTGATATTCTCCCAGAGCTTCAACAAGAAATCCATTTCAGCTTCCAGTTTTTCTTTGGAAGTATTTTCCGCTACCGTCCTGACAATGAAACCAAAGGATCCGGGATTAATATCCCTTATAATGCCTTTGAGTCGTTCGCGCTCTTCTCTGTCTTCGATTTTCCGGGATACGCCAATATGGTTTACGGTGGGCATCAGTACCAGATGCCTTCCGGGCAATGAGACGTGAGATGTCAGACGGGCCCCCTTGTTTCCAAGGGGCTCTTTTGAAACCTGTACCATTATGCTTTGCCCTTCGTGGAGCAGGTCCTCTATCTGGAAACCACTATAGCCTGATTGCCTTTTAAGGGAGCCATTAATTTTATCAGTATCCAGAGTTTCATTAACCTCACTGGCGTTCAGCATCATTTGCTCAAAATCTGAAAAATCCCTGTAAACATCGGAAACATAAAGAAAGGCGGTTCTTCCAAGACTGACATCCACAAAAGCCGCCTGCATGCCGGGCAGAACACGGACCACTCTCCCGCGATAGATGTTCCCCATCAACTCCCGACCGCTGTCCCTTTCAATATACAATTCAACAACGACGCCGTTTTCAACCAAGGCGACCCGGGTTTCATAAGACCTGGAATTGATGATCAGTTCGCTGGACATAGAGCAGCCCCCCGGGGTTTTCTGGCTTTAATGAAAAATCTGTTCGGTTTTCAGTATGTTCATGTTGCACAGGTCCTCTTCTCTTAAAGAGAATACGCCCTTTATGATTTCAGCCGGTTTTAAGGTCACTGTATCGGTTTGCCTGATGGTCAAGTCGATTTTTGCGGGCGAAACAATCCTCATGGCCGTCACAAGGGTTCGGGCGTCAATGATATGTTCCCCTTTTTTATTGATTTTGACAACCTCAAAATGTTTTGATCGGAGAAATTTCGTGAGGTTCGCTTCCTTGAACGTGGCCTCTTTGAGGGTAATAAGAAACCGGGATGCCTTAGGGCGAAGTTTTTTTTCTGAAGAAGAAACCTTCTCAATATGCGTTATATGGATGCCCTCAGGCAGTTGCCGGTTGATTTTGGCTTTGAGATTTTCCACGTCCAGCTGTTCGATGAGCTCAATTTCCACCCATTCCGCCAAACTTTCCGTACCCACCGGCAAGGCTGAAAAAAACGAGGTCTTGGGCATGGGGTGAAACCCTTGGGAATAGGCCAGTTTCAATCCGGCACGCCTGAAAGCACGATTCAACACCCGCCCCAATTCCAGGTGACTGAGATGCCGGGTACTTCCTGTTTTTGTAAAGGTGAGGCGGAACCTGCCGACGGATTGCAAGCCTTGTAGGCCCGGCGAAACTTTTTTCGGCTGAAATGACAAATCCTTGAAAAGAACGGGGTCAATATTTTTGTGGTCGCATACGCCACATTCATAACAATTTTCCCGGCAATCAGGCGTAAACTGTTCCGCTTCCGACTTTTTTCGTTCTTTTTTAAGAAAAGCCTTTGTCACACCGGATCGAATATGGTCCCAGGGCAAAATCTCATGGAGCTCCCTTTCCCGGTGATAGAATTCCGGTTTAATTCGGGCACGATCAAAAGCCGTTTTCCATATCGTCATATTGAAATGCTCGCTCCATGCGTCAAACCTTGCGCCAAGCTTCCAGGCCTCAATAATGACGTTACTCAGTTTTCGGTCTCCCCTGGCCATGGTCCCTTCCAACCAGCTTAACTCCGGTTGATTCCATTTGACCCGCACACGACTTTTTCTAAGGCCTTGTCGAATCAATTCTATTCTTCGCCGGCTTTCTTCCAGTGTGATTTGTGGCATCCACATAAAAGGGGTATGGCTCTTGGGTACAAAGGTGGAAACACTAACATTAACGTTTTCCCGACGCCCTTTTTGACCCGATAATTTCGTGATTTGCTCCGCAAGGTCAATAATATCTTGAAGATCGTCATCTTCTTCAGAAGGCAGACCGATCATGAAATAAAGTTTGATCAGTTTCCATCCGGACCGGTATACGATTTTTGCCGTTTCAAGGATGTCCGATTGGGTCAAGCCCTTGTTGATGACCCTCCTAAGACGATTGTTTCCCGCCTCGGGGGCAAGAGTAAACCCTGTTTTTCGAACCCTTTTAATTTGCGCCATCATTTCAGCATCCAGGCTGTCCACCCGGAGGGAAGGCAGGCTGATGCCGATATGATCGGAGGAGTGACGGTCCATGAGTGCGCAAAGAAGCGAACAAATATGGCTGTAATCACCGGAACTGAGTGACAACAGCGACAGGTCTTCATAGCCGGTGAGATTCAAGGTTTTTTCCGCAATGTTAACAATGGATTCCGGACTTCTTTCCCGTACGGGCCGGTAGATCATCCCCGCCTGGCAGAACCGGCAACCCCTCGTGCAACCGCGGGAAATCTCCACGGCAACGCGATCGTGAACCAGTTCCGTAAAGGGGACGATCTGACGTTCAGGGTATGGGGTTGAATCAAGATGGGGCAATGTGGCTTTGATGACCCATTTATGGTCATCATGTTCCGGAACAATTGCAGCAATCCTCCCGTCCGGCTCATACCGGACCTGAAAGAAAGAAGGGATATAGATTCCCTGTATATGAGAGATGATATTAAGGATGTCACTCTTTTGAACACCCATATCCGTTTTCATTTCTCGAACGGTTCTGCATATCTCAAGTGAAGCGGTCTCTCCATCCCCGATGAGCATGATATCAAAAAAATCTGCAACGGGTTCCGGATTGAAGCATGCAGGACCCCCTGCAATGATCAGCGGATATTCATTGCCCCTGTCCCGGGCTAAAAAGGGAATTTTGCAGAGATCCAGAACATTGAGGATGTTTGTGTAGGAAAGCTCATGTTGAAGGCTGAAACCGATGAGATCGAATTCTCCCAGTGGCCGTCCTGATTCCCAAGCGGTCAGCGGGGCGTCATGACGTCTGAGCGCCTCTTCCAAATCCGGCCAGGGGGAAAAAGCCCTTTCAGCTGCAAGCCAGTCCCGGCTGTTCAGAAGGTGGTAAATTATTTTCAGTCCCAAATGACTCATACCCACTTCAGGGACATCCGGGAATACCAGTGCAATGGAAACTTGGGTTTTTGGAAGGTCTTTGTGAATCGTGTTGATCTCATTGTCCAGATAGCGGCTGGGACGGCTGAGTTTAGAAAACCAATTTTGTTCACATATTTTCATGATGTTATCTTTTCCAGCTTCCAAAAGTTGTTCATCCTCATATTTTTTGTCATTTTCGTTACCAAACGTTAATGGCCCGTACCGGAATCCATGGGCAGAATGATCGCAATTTCGGCGCCGCCATCGGGGTGGTTATGCCCCGAAATCCTCCCTTGAAGTTGATCAATAATCCTTTTTACGGTGGCCAGCCCGAGACCGGATCCGCCCTCTTTGGTGGTAAAAAAAGGGGTAAAAAGTTTTGGAAGGGTTATCGGGTCAAATCCACTCCCCGTGTCGTGTATGACAATGGCCACGTTCTTGTTGGTTGATTCGGGTGTTTCAAACACCCATTTGGTGCCGATGTCAAGTATCCCGCCGTCGGGCATGGCATCGCAGGCATTGAGGAAAAGATTCCATAAAACCTGTTTGATCTGGTCCGGATCCGATTCAATGGTGACGGAATCCATGAAATGTGTGAGTACGCTGACGTTTTCATTCCAGCGCGGACCATTTTTAAAGAGCGTCAGGGACTCCATAATGACCTGATTCAGGTCAAAGGTCCTCCATTTTGTTTCTTTCGGTCGCGCAAAGAGCAGAAAGTCACTGATCAACTGGTTCAATCGATCGATTTCCCGCGACACAATGGCCATTAATTGGCTTTCGGTGCTATCCCAGGCAAGTCCTTCTTTTAACACCTCGATGGAACCGCTGATGGAAGCCATGGGGTTTCTGATTTCATGGGCAATGCCTGCAGCCATCTCTCCCACCAAGGCCAGTCCTTCCACTTTTTTCATGTTTTCTTCAATCCGCTTTATTTCCGTCACATCCTGAAAAACAATTATTTTCCCGCCTTTTTCGGTAGATAAATAATGAAGGGGGGAAATGGAAAGTCGAAGATAGATCGTAGCGCCATCTGGTTTCTGGTACAAAATGTCCATAAAAGGAGGCATGGTGACGGACGGACGCATTTCCGTAACGCTTTGAACATGTCGCCCAAGAGCGGGAAGGGCAGAGGCCAGCGATAACCCGGAGATTTGACGGGTATGGCTGCCAAGGATTTTTTCCGCTGTGGGATTGAAGAGTATAACGCGCTCTTTGTCGTCTAAAACAATAAGCCCAGAGGTAACGCTGTTAATGATACTTTCGTGAAGGATTTCTAATTTGTTCAGATCCAGCCTGGTTTCTTTGAGTTCAGCCCGGCTCCTTTTTGTCTGTTCAACCAGAAAACCACTCAAATAACCGACCAGGTAGAACGCTGCCATATTCACCAGGATGGTGTAAAACAGAAACGAACTGTTATAACTATCGGAAGCGATATTCACCCGACTTCCCAGAGGATGAATCAAACCATAATAATGAAGATCCAGCATCAACCCATAAAGGATGCTGCTCGACGAGGCAATAATGATGCCGCCTTTTCGAGAAAAGAGAATGCTTCCGCTGATGATATTTAAGATGAAAAGGAAGGAAAAAATACTGTCAATGCCACCGGTTGTGTATATGAAGACAGTAATGAAAACAGTATCGAAAAACAGCTGAAAATAGGCTTGGAGCCTTATTCTTCCCAAATATTTGATGAGAAAAATATAAACGACATTGGTGAAATATATCACCGCAAGGAGAATGTAGGGCGCACTTTGGGCATGAGTAATCTCAACGTGCGTTCCCTTGAAGCGAATAATAATGAGAGCGCCCAGAATCACGGAAACAAACAGCACCCGTAAAAACATCAGGGTGTGAAGGCGCTTTTGCAGGTCTGAATCCCCGTTGCCGGATTTTTTTCCGTTCATTTCCGCTTTAGTCGCCCATGGCCGCAGCCATGCCGAAAATAGGTAGATACATGGCAATTACAAGTCCGCCGATGGCGCCGCCAAGAAAGACCATGAGCAAAGGCTCGAGCATGGATGTCAATGCATCCACCGCCGCTTCTACCTCATCATCGTAAAAGTCCGCGATTTTTTCCAGCATGGTTTCCAGAGCGCCTGTGGCCTCTCCAACGCCGATCATCTGGACGACCATATTGGGAAATATGTCATTCTCCGAAAGGGGTTCGGCGATGGGTTGTCCCTCGGCAATGGCGGAGCGAACATCCAGGATAACTTCTTCCAGCACAACATTTCCGGAAGTTTTGGCAACGATTTCCATAGCTGTAATAATCGGTACACCGCTGGCAATCATGGTCCCCAGGGTTCTGGTGAAACTGGCCACAGCGACTTTTTTAAGCAGCGGCCCAAATACGGGGAGTTTCAGTGCCACGGTATCCACTTTTTTTCGCCCCACCTTGGTATTCTTGAATTTCTTGAAAGCAATGGCCAGGACAATAACAGCTCCGATTACATAATGCACATTCCCCTTCATAAAGCGACTCAAATTGACCACGATCTGGGTGGGGAGCGGCAGTGCCGAGCCGAAATCCGCAAACATGCTTTCAAAAACGGGAATCACAAAAATCATAATTACCGAAATCACCAGAATGGCAATGGCCACCACAATGGCGGGGTAGGTCATGGCACTCTTGATGCGCGCCTTCAGTTTTTGGGCTTTTTCAATATGAGTTGCCAGACGCTGGAGGATCGTATCCAGGATACCGCCAACTTCACCGGCCGCCACCAGATTTACGAAAAGGTTGTCAAACACCTTCGGGTGCTTCTGCAGTGCTTCGGCCAGACTGGCGCCCCCCTCCACATCCGAAACAACCACTTTCAAAATGCCTTTAAAGGTTTTATTTTCCATCTGGTCGGCCAGGATGGTAAGCCCCTGCACAAGGGGAAGGCCGGCATCAATCATGGTTGAAAACTGCCGGGTGAAAATAACGAGGTCTTTGCTGGTTATTTTCGGTTGCATGAACGATACGTTAGCAAAGAGATCTTTTGGTTTTTCTTTGATTTTTTTGATTTTGAGATTGCGACGCTTTAGCTGTAGCCTCGCCATTTTTTCATCAGCGGCCTCCAGTTCGCCACGGATCGTTTTTCCCTTCTTCGTCTCACAAACCCATTTGTATTCCGGCATTATGGTTCCTCTGGCCCCGTCTTTTCACCATGAGCCGCTGAAGATGAAAAACGCTGGCCCATTCGTTTGGGATTTTGATAATTTTTTAATTTAAATAGGCAGTTATCGGAAGATAGATAATTTGATCGTTTCTGTCAAGGCCTCTGTTTTGTTCGGACAATCTGATATAGTTCTTGACAAGAAGTAGAGATAGCATGTTATATGGACCTTTCATCGGAACGTCATGAAGATCTGTGTAATTCAACATTTTTAAATGGGTTTGATCCGATTGATTTTCATGGTCTTTTTGATCAGCGGGTTTTTAACATACGTAATCAGTTGAAATAATCAATAAGGAGGTAGTGGCTGTGAGTGAAATTATTGCCCCAATGGGGGGGAAGGTTATTGATGTAAAGGTGAAACCGGGAGATGCGGTAAACGAGGGTGATGAAGTGGTGATCCTCGAAGCCATGAAAATGGAGTTGCCGGTAGTGGCTGAGGCATCGGGTACGGTTAAAGAGGTAAATGCGAATAACGGGGACACGGTAGAAGCGGAAGGTGTTCTGATCACCTTGGAGTGATCCCCTCATATTTTAGTAGGGTTGTCCCAAATAACACACCAAAACAAAAGGCCTCCATTTCCAAATGGGGGCCTTTTGTTGTTGTCATTTCAACTTCCAGTATCCGTCTATCCCGCAGCTTTTTTCGCCTCAGCGCGACGGACAAATGCAGATATGATTTTTCCCGATACAAGCATCCCCACCAAAAGAATCATCAAGACCGTAAAAACACCGATATACCGCAAAACAAGGGTCCCGATAATCCATGTCCAGTTGTCTTTTACAATGACGATGGTAGCACCGTCTTTATCATCTTTTGAGATGGTGATGGAATGCCATGGCAATGCTCCGTCATCTTCAATATAGGTGGCATCCTTCCAGTCGCGAAACTTGATATCTGGAACCGCTTTTAATTGTTCCTTGTAAAACAACACCACCTCATCGTGGGATAGCGGTGTTTTCATCTCCAGACGGGCGTCGGTTCTCAAGTTTTCCTTGCCCTGGCTTACAACAGGCGCCCCCAGAAAACCCTCCGCGTTTGAGACCGCCGGAAACATCAATAAGACCAGTAGCAAAAGTGCCGTTTTTTTCATTTGCTTATCCTTCGTCAATTGAGTTTTCACTTTCAGTTGTTAAATGTACCATACGGCTTTTCCGCGCCTAAGGTCAGTCAAACATGGCGATGAACATTCCGGCTGCCGCAGCGGAACCGATGACACCCGCCAGATTCGGCCCAACGGCGTGCATGAGCAAATGGTTGGTCCGGTCATATTTGAGCCCTTCCACCTGTGAAACCCTTGCCGCCATGGGTACCGCAGACACACCGGCTGAACCGATCAGAGGATTAATTTTTTCCTTCAGAAAGAGATTCATAATTTTTACGGTAAGGATACCTCCGATGGTGCAAACAGCAAAATCCACCAGCCCCAGGCTAAAGATGAAGAGTGGTTTCCAGCTCAGGAACTTATCCGCCTGCATGGTGGCGCCCACCGAAATGCCTAAGAATATGGTAACGATGTTCATGAGGGAGTCCTTGGCCGTTCCGACCAACCGTTCAACAACACCGCTTTCTTTCATGAGGTTTCCGAGCATGAACATCCCCATGAGCGGAATTACCGAGGGTACCAGAAGTGCAATGATCCCTGCCGTAACCAGTGGGAACAGTATCTTTTCCTGGCGCGAAACAGGCCGCAATTGATGCATTCGGATTTTTCTTTCTTCCGGATTTGTCATCATTTTCATGAGGGGTGGTTGAATCAGGGGCACCATAGCCATGTATGAATAAGCGGCCAGCGCATTGGCGCCGAGCAATTGAGGCGCCAGATGCTGTGTTAAATAGATGGTGGTGGGACCGTCGGCGCCGCCGATGATACTGACGGAGGCGGCCTCTTTGAGGGTAAAACCCACCAGCACCGTACCGGTAAAGGTGATAAACACACCTAATTGAGAGCCCGCGCCGATGAGGAGCGTCTTGGGGTTGGCTATGAGAGGACCAAAATCGGTCATGGCGCCCAATCCCAGAAAAATAACACAGGGGATGACTTCCCATTTAAGCCCGTAATGGTAAAACAACTGAAAAAGTTGCGGATGGCCATGTGAAAAGCCCATCAGCGGAACCAGGGGAAAATTGACAATGAAAATCCCAAAACCGATGGGAAGCAGAAGAAGCGGTTCATATTTCTTGGCAATGGCCAGATAGATGAACAAGCTCCCCACGCCCCACATGATGAGAATATTCCATTGAAAGTGATAAATTCCGGTCGTATGGAGGGTTCCATACAACATATCGAGTATTTCATTGGCAGTCATGACAAAATCCTTCTAAAGTCCTGTTTATGAGTCTTATTCGTTTTTCCAGACGGGTTTTCGTTTTTCCATGAAAGCGTTCAACCCTTCCTGGGCATCCGCCGTCGGCATGAGTTCGTCCAGGTAGATATCTTCAATCACCTTGAGTGAAGGTTCAAAATCATCCATCAAACCCGTCATAATGGCCTTCTTTGTTTTTCTCAAAACTTCAGCGCTCAGTTTGAGATAGGGTTTGCAGAAATCCTCTGTAGCGGATCCCAAGTCATCTTTAGCAACAATTTTATTGATCAGTCCCATGCCCAAGGCCTCTTCAGCCGAAATAATCCTTCCCGACATGATCAAATCCATGGCAGCCTTTCGACCGATGATGCGGGGCATGATCTGTGCCGCAATGGGCGGAAACACGCCCACCTGCACTTCCGGTTGGCCGTATTTGGCATCTTCCGAGGAAATAACCAGGTCGCAGAAAACGGCCACTTCACACCCCCCCCCCAGGCATGAGCCATATACGGAGGCCATGGTTGGAATACCCAGACTGTCCATAAGTCGGAACATTCGATGAAAAGCACCAATCATTTTCGGTGCCATATCGCCCATGTGTTCTCCCACATCCACGCCTGCTGAAAAGCATTTGCCCAACGCGTCGAAGAGCACCAACTTCAGGTCTTTTTCACCCTGCCATGACGCGAGCACCCCGTTAATTTCTTCCATCATGGCGATGTTCAGAACATTCACCGGGGGCCTGTTTAAGGTGATGGTTCCCAAACCACCATCAACCTGGACTTTAATATGATCGTATCCCATTTTAGTACCCGCTCCTTATAAAAAAGAACGGCAGGCGGGTCAGTTCGTGGACCTGCCTGCCGTTGATAATTTGTGTTATTGCGAAGGAACTACTCTTTGGGTGTCCCCATGGCATTGGCAAACATGTCCATATCCCAGGTCTTGCATTCCGCGATATCCTGTCGGAATTTCAGGAAGTTGATGGTATCCTGACCCGTAATCCGTTTGGTATTAAACGCGCCGAAACCTAAAAAAGCTTCTCCGCCCATATTGGCGGCCAGCCAGTGACGGTTGTAGTTCTTGGAGTAATCCCAGAAGAATTTCTTCTTGGCGCGGATACTGTCAATGGATTTGATCAGGCAACCGGGAAACAGGTTGGCGAATGTCCATACGATTTTATCCACTTCTTTGTCCAGCAGTTCAAAATCCGCATTGGGCTGATGCTCTTTCACAAAGGCGCGGGCTTCCTTGGCTTCCGGACCGCTCTTGTACTCACCGTAGACCACTTCGCCGCCATCCACATACTTGTCGGTGATGATCATGGGGTTTCTCACCCATTCGCCGTCCACCTTCAGGACCGGAATAACCTTGCTGATCAGGGTTTTGGCTTTCATTTTATAGGCGGACCACATCTCGCAGGAGACGCAATTCCACATGGCGTCTTCAATCCCCAGGTACCATGGCAAGAAGTCGGAGGAACCACCATCGGGGGCGGAACCGTGTTTGGGTCCGGCTTGACCGAAAATGGCAAGGTCCGAAGAAATGGCCAAGTCACAGGCCATGCCGATTTCCTGACCACCGGCGACCCTCATACCGTTGACCCTGGAGACAACCGGTTTTTTGCAGGCCAGAATGGCATCCACCATGTGGTTGAAGAGTTCCATGTACTGACCGTATTCATCACAGCGCAAGCTGTAAAATTCACTGTATTCCTGGGTATTGCCGCCGGTACAAAAGGCGTAGGGACCCGTACCGGTGAAAACGACCGCAACGACGCTGCGATCTAAAGAAGCGTTTTCAAACCCTGCGATAACCCCTTTGACCATCTCTGTGGTATAGGAGTTGTATTGTTTGGGGTTGTTCAATCGAATCCAGGACACATAAAGTCCGTCCACCACATTGCCCTTGGGATCTGTCAAAGGGCGTTTTTCATAGACCACGCAGGGCGCTTCCGCGCCCCAGTGAACATCCGTGTGAAGCGCGTGATCCTTATGTTCATTGTCTCTCGGCATCCATTCTAAGGCCATAATCTTTTCTCCTTTACGTCTTTCATTTCTATTTTGGTTTTATGTTTTCTACCGTGTACGGTTAACTAAGGAAATCCCCTAAAAATCGGGGATCAGTACGATGCGTCTGGCAGGAGATCCCGCCTTATGCACTTCCTCAAACGTTTCAGCGATCGTGCTCATTGGGCGGGTTTCAACAAAAGGCCCGATATCAATTTTCTTGGAAAGCACCATATCCAACACTGCGGGGTAGTATTCCGGGAGACAGGCCCATGTTCCAATCATCTCGGCATCGAAGGCCATCAGACGGCCAATAGCGTATTCTGTCTTGGCCATACCGAACCCGACGACAATGAGTTTCCCCACAAAACCCAAAAGGGCCAGACCCATCTCCTGGCCACCCTTCGAACCGGTGACTTCAAAAATCTTCCATCCAAAATTGGGGAGACCGTTTTCCTTGCATAGACCTTTAAATTCCTTGGACACGACCCTTGCATCCTTGTCTGAAGAGTTAATAACGAAATCAGCGCCATAGTTTAAGGCCCGGTCCAATTTTTCCTGATTTCGACCAATGCCGATAACGTTTCTGGCGCCCAGGGCCTTGGCGATCTGTCCCATATACTGGCCAACACCCCCGGTAATCCCAATGACAATGACATTGTCTCCAACTTCCAATTGAGCCCTCTTGGCGGCCTGGTAGGGCGTTGTGCCGGCATCCGCTACAACGGCTAAGTGGGCCAGAGGGAGCTCTCCACGGCCTCTCACTTCACAAAGATCGATGCTGGGTACGGGGATGTGACTCGAAAATCCACCATAGATACCCATGCTGTTGCCCGGCATTTTCTGAGCGAGGCACCGGTTCCCCCGGCCGGTCTTACAAAGTATGCACTTTCGACAGGGCATCACCGCGGGAATAATCACTTCTTTTCCCATCCATTTTTCGTCTCCGTCAACAACGGTACCGGAAATTTCATGACCCAATGCCAATGGGGGTTTTGAAACCGTGGGCACGCCATCATAAAAGTATCCAAGGTCCGTGTGACAAACACCGCAGCCAGCCACTTCAACCAGGACTTCGCCTTCCTTTAGCGCGGGCACGGGTATTTCGGTTTTTTCCAATTTACCCGGCGTGACCTCACCGGTTTCCCGGTCACGTTTTGTGGGCTGAACCATTTGCCAGGTTTGAATTTTATCAGGTATTGCCATTTTTATCCTCCTTAACTGATTATGATTAAGTGTTTGAACTACTGATCCACGACTAAATCATCCCATAGCCCCCATCAACGCAGAGCAACTGGCCCGTGATGTAATCGCTGTCGTCTGAAGCCAGAAATGCGAAAGCCGGGGAAATGTCTTTGGGCTCGGCAAAGCGCTTCAAAAGAATTCGGTTCATATAGATTTCTTTCAGCTTTTCATCCGATCGAATCTTTTCCGTCATGTCGGTGGCCACAATACCCAGGGATATGACATTACAGCAAACGTTATACCGGGCGAGTTCCCGCGCAATGGACTTGGTCAGGCTTAAAAGACCGCCCTTTGCAGCACTGTAATTCACCTGCCCCACCGTTCCCACGAGACCCGCTACCGATGTTACATTAATAATTTTTCCGCTGTTCTGTTCTTTCATCCGGATACCCGCAGCCTGGGAACAGAGAAAAGCACCTTTTAAATGAATATCCACCACCTGATCCCACTGATCCTCGGTCATCTTGAGCATCAAAGATGGCCGGGTAAATCCTGCATTGTTTACAAGGATATCCAGCCTGCCGAATTTATCAACAGCGGCGGTCACCAGATTCTCCACCTCCGACTTTTGGGCTACAT
>Ga0222639_1000331_pt1 | contig 22027 bp, 19 predicted proteins | sample AntAcemetagen185_FD_179863 | JGI IMG/M metagenome (GOLD analysis project Ga0222639, IMG submission 179863) | Saline water microbial communities from Ace Lake, Antarctica - #185 | ecosystem: Environmental > Aquatic > Non-marine Saline and Alkaline > Saline | place: Antarctica: Ace Lake...
AAAAAAACAACTGTAATAATGAAATTTAAACACGTTTTTTTATGCTAAACTTCCTGAGCAGTATCCATCTTTATGACATTGAGGCATCTTCGAGACATGCAAAAGATATCAATACCAGATGTTTGCGAGATTTTGAATTAAAGTCATAAGATTTTTAATGAGAGATAAGGTTAGTGATCCGTTCCTGGATTTCAGGATAATATCGATACTTGGTGTAACCCAAATTTTTTCATGACTTCAAGGCAGCGAGAGCCCATCTTTCATTATAATAGCAGGTTATGTGTGTCTTGAAATTTCTTTGCGTCTTAATCTGACTTAATATTGAATCGAAACTTGACGTTATATTCATAACAATTTTTAATAAAATAAAACGAAGTATGGAGCATTCTATGATAAAAAAGGCAATGTGCATAATTTTCATTTCTTGCGTGCTTGCTTCACAGTTATACTCCTTTGCGGGTGGAGATGGATCCTCTTCAAATCCATGGCAGATTTCAACTCCGGGTCATTTAAATGAGATAAGAAGTTATCTCGGGACATCTCATACTGACAAGCACTTCGTTCTTATTAACGGTATTGATCTTGACGTTCCTCCTTACAATGCTAGTCTTGGTTGGGAGCCACTCGGCACTGCATCGAATCAATTTGCTGGTAGCATTGATGGCAACAATTTCAGAATAGAAAACCTCTTTATTAATAGACCCGATAACTGGTACATAGGTTTGTTTGGTTATGTTCACTCGGATGCGAATATAGTTGATCTCACGCTCACTGAGGTTGAAGTCACTGGCGAAAGCATGGTCGGTGGGTTGGCTGGATTTGAGAAGGGCACCATCTCCAACTGCTCGATCAATGGGAATATTACTGCTGACTCAAGAGTCGGTGGATTGACGGGACGAAATGAAGGATCCATTAGTAACTGTTCATCATCGGGTTCAGTCATTGCAACCACCGGGAATAATGCAGGCGGATTGGTTGGTCGTCACTATGTGGGCATCATAACCAATAGCTTCTCTACCTGCCAGGTAACCGGCTATGGTAATAACAGTTTTGGTGGACTTGTCGGATGGAACGAGAGCGATATTGACCATTGTCATGCAACTGGCGATGTGAGTGGCTATCTCTATACAGGCGGATTGGTCGGACGAAATTACGATGGAACCATCAGTTATTCCTATGCAACTGGAAATGTGACGAGTACTACCAATGGTATTGGTGGACTCGTTGGTTCTAACGGAGGTTTACCAGGAATGGACGACCCGGTCATCCAATATTGTTTTGCGACAGGTAACGTTGATGGTGATGGCAGTGTTGGTGGTCTTGCCGGAGAGAATTTGAATATGATTTCCAACTGCTATGCAACCGGTACTGTGTACGGAACGAATTCTGTGTCATACCAGAAAGGAATTGGCGGATTGGTAGGCGAACAAGGTGATGATGCGGTGGTTGAGTATTCTTATTCTGCAGGACATGTATCCGGGAATCCACCAACCGGAGGTTTAATAGGCTACAATAATAGAGGTATCGTCCAGTACGGTTATTGGAATACAGAAACCTCATCACAATCCACAAGTGCGGGTGGGATCGGTTTGACAACTATCCAGATGGTTGACAAAGACTTTTATACGAACTGGGATTTTGATTCTGTATGGAACATAACTCAGGGAGTTACTTATCCATTCTTGATAGATAATCTTCAATCTCCACCTCCATCTCCATACCAGCCAGCTCCGACAAAACTGGCAGTGGATCCTGTAACTGGATTGTTCACCTGGAATGAACCGGATTACTATGGCATAGTGCTTTTGTATTATGAGGTATATCTTGATGAAGGTTATGTGAGTATGACAGGAGACACATATTATCAATTTGATGACTTGAACAACGGACAACAATATACCGCTGGAGTGAAAGCGGTGTATGATGTTGGCGAATCTGTGATCGTATCGATACAATTTATCTATCAAGGGGCAGGTGTTCACAATAATCAGATGCACACACTTGAGCATATCTCAAGCTATCCAATCCCATTTTCAGCTGGTACGACTATTCACTTTACGCTGAAAAATGAAGAAAAATGCTCGCTGATAATTTATAACCAAAAGGGGCAGAAGGTTCGAACCCTCATGCAGAACGAATACGTTCAAAAAGATCATTCAGTTTTCTGGGATGGGAAGAGTGGACAGGGTAATGAGCTCGAGAATGGGATATATCTATACAGGTTACAGTATGGTAAAATGGCAATCGTCAGAAAGATCGTGAAAATAGATTAGCATAAATCGCTAATCAAAAACTGGAAGCAATAATAGCAAAAATAATATCAGATGTTTAGGAGATTTTGCCTTGCAGAAGCTGTTACCGAAGAATACAATTTACAACAGTGCCTTGATCCTCAATATGCAGAAGAGAAAGAGTGGTCATTGAAAGAAATTTTAAAAAAACTAGACTACATAAAATAACGGGGATTAAACAATCAATATATCGAGCTTATATTGATAAGCAATCTGGATGGAGAATTCATTTTCAATTTCATAAACCTTCACAAACACTGATTCTTAAAGATATCATTGCTGGGAGCAAACATGATAAGGTAATAAAGTTAGTTGAATCGAAAAAGAATAGATATCAATAAAAACAACTCAAGACAGTAATAATTAATTGTGGTTTTTATGTCATAAAATTATCTATTATTTCCAGATTTCTATGATCTTAAATGATTTTCCCCAAGCATACCACAAATATTCCAGACTTTAAGACAGAAATATCATAACTTAATGTCAGCAAAGGTAATTATGGATGCCCCAAACCTACCTCAAAGATTTAAAGTTCTTGATTACAATATACCTTGGAATTTCTTATTAATTTTGATGAAATAATCGAGTATTATCCCCAATAATCTGGTATAAATAAACTGAAAGGAACCCTCCTTTCAAAAATAACAAAACACAAGGATCGTACGTGTACAACGTACGGTCTTTTTTTGTGAGGTGAACATGGAACTAACTTTAGAACGCGTACGCAATGTGCTCAATAACGCCCTTGGCAGCAACTCCTTCATCGCAACCTTTATCAGTGAAGTAAAGGAAGGAGAAGTGGGTTCAGCCTGCATCAATGAAGCAGGAATCCTGCAATACGACCCCGGTTTTCTTCAGAAATACGCAACCGGGGATCCTGAGCTATTCGCTCTCATCCTTCATGAAACGATGCATCCTTTGTTTGCCCATTACCGGTACGGCAACGGAGAACTTGAAAATATTGCATGCGATGCTATCATCAACGCGGGGATTACAGCAATATTCCATGAGCAGTCAGATGAAGGCGCGCTGTTCAGGAACCTCTACAGCAAAAACGGCCTCGACATGATACTTCGGCCCGGGTGTGAGCATGTATCCAACCGATATTCAAGCTTATATGCCAATCTTTACCATCCCACAGATGAGACAGAGCTCACAACTGGCAATGTCATCCTTGCCCTGAAAGTACTTCTTCCAGGGAAGCAAAAAGAGACCAAGAAAATATTCCTGCTTGGTGATCATGAAGAGAATGCGAATGAGCAAAAGGACACGTTCACCCCAGAAACCATTGAGCAAATCGGTCATGAAATCGAACGATTCATCAAAGCCCAGAAGAATGCCGGATATGGTTCGTTGCTAAAGAGTCTTTTTGTAGACGTTATACGCAGCAAATACACCTTAAGACGTGAGCTGCTCCAGAATTACACAACGCGGCAACACATTAACAGATTTGTCCAACTATGCGGATCGCTCAGAAGAAGGGTTTCACCAGTACCTAACCAGCTGAGCAAGATGGATTTGGTGAAACTGGCAGCAGGAATGGTATTATTGTATTATCATAACCAAATCCATGCATCTTCCGCATCTGAAAAAGGACTTGCTATTTACTTGGATGTGTCGGGGTCAGTAGAAGAATATCTTCCTCGAATTATTAGCATTCTCAGGCGCTTTTCCCGCGAGATCAAGGATGTTTATCTGTTCTCCAACAAAGTGGTCAAGACAGCCATGACTGAGCTCTCCAGAGGGAAGATAAAGAGTACCTACGGTACAGACTTCAACTGCGTGGCTGAGTCTATTATTAAGAATAATTACGAACGGGCAATTATCTTTACGGATGGGTACGCTCGACTGGGGATCAGCAACCAGAAAGCTTTAGAAAAAGCAAAAATAGAAATACTATCAATACTCTTTGATGATGTACCCAAGAACTACGAATTTAGTCAGTTCGGACCCGCAATCACACTTAACGAAATGAAAACAATTATATAAAAAAAAGAAAGGAAATTTCATGAAACAAAAATCATTTTTAGAAAGACTTGGTATATTTGGCTGGACCGAAGAGAAGGAGAATAACCTGCTTGCCAGTCTACTTACAGGAGATCCACTGCTTCTAATTGCAAAGCACGGTACTGCTAAAACTGGAATGACAGGAAGTATAGGCAAAGCTCTAAATATACCATTCATCAATTACGACGCCAGTAAAGCCTTATTTGAAGATGTACTGGGCTTCCCTAATATAAAGAAGCTCCAGCAGGGAACTGTGGAATATATCAAGAGCAAAATCACTGTCTTTGATAAACAGTTCGTTCTCATTGATGAGCTGAACAGAGCATTGCCGGAGATGCAGTCCAAATGGCTGGAGATCATCAGATCAAGGAAGATAATGGGACAGGACACAGAGATAAAGTGGGTGTGGGCAGCTATGAACCCTGTAGGATATGCAGGCACCAACATGTTGGACGAAGCTTTGGTAGGTAGATTCGTCTTCTTCGTGTACCCGCCCGAAGCACTTGATATGAGTGTGGAAGACAGAGCAAAGGTCGCTGGTCATGTCAATGGTGATGATGCTCTTGCCCTGGATAACTGGGTTAAGCAAAAACCTTCAACGATCACTGACAGATATAAGATAAATGTTGGCAAAGATATCATGAGATTGCTTCGCACTGCAGGCTGTCATTATCTTAATCTGACACAGCAAGTGCAGGAGCTGCAGGTCTTTCTATCAAGATTTGCTACATTACTGTCTAACGAGTCCAAAGATGAAATTAACCTAGATGGGCGACGGCTTGGTTTTATGTATAGAAATATCATTGCAGTGAGAGCCATAGAAAGAGCAAAATCGGATATCTATAACACAGGACTCGTCTCTTTCAAAGAGAGCGCGCGTTCTTCTGTGCGCGCAAGCATCCCATACGGCATCAATGAAGAATCTGTCAACCGTGAGTCCTTGATCCATATCATCGAAACCGTGTTCGAGCTGTTGTCCGAATATTTTAAAGATGACTGTGATATTGATAGAATCAACTTGATATACGAGCTTTTCACAACAGAGGATATGAGTCGACGAGTGGAAATTCTTCTCCAGTCCGATCTCAACGAACTCATCAAGACCAAGGCCTGGAACGATCTCATCAAGACAAGCGAAGACATATCTCCTGTCGCCTATGCAGCCACGAGGGTGGAAGTTGAACATCCTGGAACCATACCAAAAGAGATGATCGATCACCTGTGCGATAAGATCAAGATACATGATCTGATATCCGGCAGTATCGATGAATTAAAGGACATGAATATAGATCACATAGAAGAATTGGAATCATTAATATCGCAACCTGATGAACTGAGCACCATAGTTGCGATTAATACAATACGGCAATGCGACAAGGAACATCTGGATGTACAAGTACTCAGAAAAGACATCAATACGCACATATCCCAGCTCAAACGGCTCACACTCCAGGAGGCATCATGAAGGCGATAAAAGTAACTCTTATTCCAGATAAGACCATTCCTGAGTTTAATAGATTACAGTTTATGACACAGGAAGTAAGTCTTCGTGAAATGTTGCTCAATGGCTATCATCCCATCGTCGACAATGAGTATTATCCCGAATACTATCCATCAGCCTTATCAAGACTCGACAAATCAATGGCAAAAGCTTTGGAAGATATTCTTAATGATAAAAAGAACATTATCAAGGAAGCTGCTCAGTTCAGCAACGCGATCTCCTGTTCACCAAGAAGGTATTATAACGACACGAACGATGAAGGTATGCCCACTGTTCTGGACGATCTGTCCAGAAGATTATATTTTGTAGATAACTACAATTATGATACCATAACCAAGCTCGCCAGACGAACTCTGCGCAATAACTGGAATACACGCACTGCTCATAATGTATTAATGCATGTGACAGGGAGCTTCAATGATACACGAGCATTCCTGAAGCAGTTCGACAAGAATATTACACTTCGCTCCTGGGATGAGGTGAGTTCGCTTGATCTGCCCAATATCTTCAATATTGATGATGTTAAGGGAAAAGACAGCGCTATAATCTACGCAGCAATATCCAGTCCAAACTTCCGTCTTACTGGGGTGGTGGATGAGTTCATCAATAAAGGTTATCTCTCGTTCAGAAACAGGCTCAAAGGTTTCTCGTTATATGCTGATGTAGAGGATAAAAAGCTGATATATATTGCTCATGTGACAAAGGAAAATCGTGTTCAACTGATCCCGCATATCGCTATTCCGGAAGATAGAATACTCTATAAGCAATACGCCAAAAGTATTACTGGTAAGAAACAGTACTGCATGGATCTATCCATAGAAGAGGTTGAATCCCTTCAGGATAATGCTACTATCGGTTTTCCTACCTTGCGCTATGAAAAGGTTGAAGAGGTAAGATCATCGAGTGCGGTTGTAAGGAACGATCTTGGCTTGACTCTGTACAGAACAGGAACGATGGTCGACAAAGATTACACCAACAAAACTCTCATCAGCATTCTTGAAGCGTATGATAAAAAAGTGTCCGGAGTGAAAGACGAACTTCTGGATAGAATAGTTGATGTTGTCGTGGAACTCTATCGCAAAGTTAAAAAAGATCTCGATAAATATTTTGAAACACCATTCGTTAAGTTGAGTTACGGTTATTCGTATCAGAACACGTCCCGGAAGAAAATCTTCGATCCTGGTATTGATGTGGGCTCTTTAAGTCAGATGGTTGTTGCAGTATATATTGCAAGGCACCTTAGAGCTGAAAGAATACTATCATCCAACTGGGAGAACAGTTCTTATACGATAAAGGATCTCGTAAAATCCATGATCAACGGAGAAGTGACGACAAACCACCATTTTATTAGAGCGTAACTAGAATAAATAAAACAACTAACCCGGGTGAGAGCATTATTGCTATCACCCTTTTTATTGAAAGGCAGGTGAACATGAAAGTCATCTTTAAGAAAATAATAGCGGAGATCATTATTCCAGTAGCGATGAAGATATTTGATGAAATACGAAAGTTTCTAGCTAATACGGATAATGATCAATGAGGAGGCATCATGACGCTATATGAGATACAGGAAAAACAGGAGAACTACCTTCAGCAGATGATGGTCGTCGCCAATGACGATTCACTAAGTGAAGCTGATAGAGAAAAGGTTCTTCAGGATATGCAGCAGGAACTGAACATCACACACGGAAATAAGAAAGAGAAGATACTCAATATTGGTATCTTTATCAAGAATCTCAGATCTGATGTACATGAGATTAAGGAAGAATTAAAGGTTCTTCAGGACAAGAAGAAGTCCCGGGAGAACAAGATCTCCTTTTTGGAATGGCTGATCAACGAGAATATTGAAGTAGGCGACAAGTTTGAGAGCGCGAGAGTTAAGATCGGATGGAGAAAATCCTATCAGCTCGAGATCGATGAAGGTACGGAAGAACGGCTTCCTGAACTGTACAAAGTGTACGAACTCAAGGTTCTGCGTAACGAGCTGAAGCGTGATATCAAGTGTGGAAAAGTAGAAATTGATAATGCCCGGATAATTACCAACCAAAATCTGCAAATTAAATGAAAGAAGGTGAAATTATGTATTTTGATGTGAGTAAATATGAAACCGTCAAGCACAGAAAACTCAGATTCTATATGGATTATCCTGACGGAAGAGTCCTTGTCGAAATGATCAATCCCGACACTGTCGAGGAGTCAGCTTTATTCAAAGCGACGGTGTATAAAAACGGCGAAGATTTAGAAAAGATGCTCCCTTTTGCGACAGGGTATGCGTTTGAAATACGGGAGACCGACCTGTCCATATCCAAGGAAGGGCGCAAATACGAATCCGTGAACTACACTTCCTGGACCGAGAATGCTGAGGAAATTGCAGTTGGCCGAGCCCTTGATAATGCCGGGTATGCCAGTAATGGCAATTGTTCGAAAGAGGAGATGGAGAAGGCAGACCGTATGTCTTCATCAATGCAACCGAAGAGTGAAGATGTTCTCGATACCCAGCAGAAGCTTGGATTCGGGAAACATGCAAAACTCACCTGGGCTGAAGCACCACTTGATTACCTTGCATGGATTTACGAGAACATGCATGGTGAACGCAAGGCTCTAGCAGAAATGGAACTTGAGAAGCGGAGCAATGATCAGAAAGCAATGTGAAACGAACAACAAAAATGAGCAGCCTGAGGGCTGCTTTTTTTAGGTATTATCATATCGAACGATATCTTTCCACAGGAAACTTGACAAATAAATAAGCCCAGTTACATTCAACTAAAACTTAACGAGGTACAAGATGAAAATAAAACCAATGAATATCAAAGCCCTGGATCTTGAGATAGTAAACCGAATCACGTCCTTGGAGACAGGTAAATTATTGTCGCCATATTATAAGGAGACGATGTTTCGAGTAGGCAGGAATTTCAACAAATACATCACCGAGGAATCCAAATCATCTTTTTTTGATGCAGTGAAGGGATTTCTGGAAAAGAGAAAAAGTGAGCTTTCGGCCAAAACCTTCTATATAAGACTGAATGCCCTTAAGAGCCTGATATTGAATCAGCCATTTCTGAGAGATCTTGATTCTGATCGAAAGAAAAAATTTAAAAATGAGCTGAATTGCCAGTTTCGGTTGAAACCGCTTGTGGATATGAAGATTGTTCGCGCAAAAGCGACTGTGAATAATATCGAACCACTTACCCTAGAAGAGATCAATATGCTTATCCGGGTTTCAAGCCAACGGATGCGTCTGATAACTATATTTTTGTTAAGTACCGGTTGCCATCTTCGTGAAATGGTAGAGCTGAGAATGGATCAGATCCACTCAACTAACCGCAAAGAAATCCAGAGAATTGATATGCCCAGCAAATATAATCAGGATAGGATAATCTTTGTGTCAGCGGATCTTATTAATGAGATCGTAAAGGTATTTTGCCCAGAAGAGTGGCTATTTGAAACGAAGACCCACAAACGGCTTAGCAGATACAATATTAGAAAGGAACTTCAGAAGAATTCAAAGAAAGCACACCTGAAGAGAGAAGTCACTCCCGGGCTGTTGCGAGATACCTTCGCCAAGAAACTGATGGATAATGGTTATAGTACGGACGCAGTGAAGTATTTCATGGGTGAACCTATAGTAATTAATGTTAATGTCACAATTATAGATGAGGATGTTGTAAAACTTTTTCAGGATTTTATATTAACCAAATAAAAAAAAGGTCACCAGCTGGAACTGGTGACCAAGGAGCAATAATGTTGCAATGTACTATATTAATTGAACTCCTTTATTTTAGGATGATTATAAGAAATTTTCTGTCAATATTTACCATAGTGAAAGAAAATCAAATCCATCTAGCAACGAAGATGGAGAGAATATGAGGAGTTCAAAGAAATATATCCCAAAAGGTGATTTTGAAAATACGTACATGTGGAAAGTCTCAAAAGGGATATATATGATACAAACAGAAAATCTGTCATACGAGTTTCATTCGGAATAAATTGTGCTGTAGCAGTTTATTCAATCAGCTATGAAAGAACTGATGGAGCTCTGCATGCATTTAAATATTTTACGGGGCATAATCCGGCATATTGTAAAGAGAAAAATGTGTATAAAATCAAAAAATAATCCCCATATTGAGTCGGTAAAGAGATATCTATCATTTATTACCCTCATTTCAAAAGAACTCGGCGATACGAAGGTTTTTTTGCCCAAAACCTACATCTAATCAGACGTTAAATTATGAATGGCATTCGTTAAATCTGCCTGTGCATGATATCCTAGATAATAATTATAAAGAGGAAAAAAATGAACAGTCAACAGTGTAGCTCAAATATAGACTATCCTTTTGTCTCGGCAATTAAAGAAATCATTCAAAATCTGCAATTGGAAGCATGTGTCATCATTAATAAAAAACTGGTTCAAAAGATGGAGCTGCATCCGGCAGTGATATACTCAGAACTTGTGTCGCTTGAGCGATATTATACAAAAAAAAACAAACTGAGAGATGGGTATTTTTATGTGACGGGCAAGGATTTAGAAAATGCAACAGGACTGACTAAAAGGCAGCAACCTCCATTGATAGATAAGCTCGTAAAGGATGGCTGGATATCTACACGTTTTTTCGATGATACGTCATACAAGTATTATAAGATCAATCATGAGAAAGTTAAAGGTAAGGAATCCTCCGATGATCAGAGAGCAAAATATTACAAGCTTAATGAAGCAGAAAAGATCAATGACCGCCTCCGGAAAGGGAGTAGTATAATAGTAAACAAGAGACTGATTGGTGCAATTGGCCTTCATGCAGCCGTCATATATACTGAACTGCTATCACGATACATGTATTTTGCAATAAGGTGTAGGCTTACTAATAATAAATTTTTCTATAATACTATCAATGATCTTAATGAAGGTACAGGATTGAGTGATAACCAGCAGAGGAAAGTACTGAAAAAACTGGTGAACAATAAGTATATTTTTATGACGAAGAGAAGGAATACGAGATCGAGATATTTCAAAATAAATCTTGCAAAAGAAATTTTGCCCGAACCTGAGATTGATGATGAATTTGCTGAAGAGACACACAAACGAAATTCAGAAAAAAATACTACTGATATCTGTGATTTTCATCGTCATAACTATAAAAGCAATTATAGTACCAACACCGACATGATGAAAAGATATCTCGAACAGAATGATGAAGCAATGTCTGAAGAAATAATGAGCGTTTTTGAAAACTATTTATTATTTTTTGAGGATACTATGAAGTCAGATCATCCCGTGTTAAAAAAGACGCTCATTCCCAAACTGGCAGAAAAAATTTTAAATTTTATGCATACCCATTCTATTGATTCTGTCCATTTCAAGGCGATGATCGAGGACCATTTTAATACTCACTATGGAAAGGACATTGATTACAATATATGCCACTTTTTGACTGATGGAATTATCAATATTAAGTTGTATAATATCGGAATATATAATGAAGCTGAATCTTTTTAACTTACATGAAGAGGCATTCAAAATTGAGCAAAATTGCAGGGTGTAACGAAGGTTTACCCCCTACAAAATTGCGCTATGGGTATACAAATTTGCTGCATGGGGTTACAAAAGGGCAGACTAATAATAAGAATTAATAATATTTGATTAATGATAAGAAATTTATAAATGGGTTAAAATTCTTTTAACCGTTCTTTATATTTTTTTCTCTCGAAATAATATTTCTTCTTCCCAACAACATTCTATTATTATAGGAACTCTCATAAGGCAGTTCAAAATAGATGTAAGTGAACCTTCTTTACTAATTTATTACGTAATAATATTGCTTTTGTGGCGTTCCTACATAAAAATCTTCATTTTCAAAGGTGATAACTTACCTGTTGATACGATGTAGTTGTAATTTGTAACCGGAAGAGTGGAAAACATAACCTGTGATTTTAATGCAAATGGTGCTGCGACTTATAGTATAGTGATTATTATTCGAGGGGGCCATGTAATAATCATAAGGGACAGTTTTTTTTTGATCTTCTAATAACTTAATGATATAAAATTTACCCAATGTAAATTTCTTATGCAGACAACACTTATAATATTTCGGCCAATAAGGCAATTTGTATATAAGTTGAGGTTTCACGTGCAGGTGGAAGAGAGAAACATAAGTATTGCGGTATCTGATAACAGAGCGGATCAATGAAAACCTTAATGAGATACGTCCAAGAAATCACCTATAGAAATAAAAAAAAGTTAAAAAAAACTTGACAGATATATACTTATATATTAAATATAAGATATGAAAAATATTAAATTTAAAGCTAAGAGTCAACAGCTAATGAATGACTACCTACATTACTTACGAATTGGTGAATTAGATCTGGATATCATACCGGATCTGAAATCCCAAAAGACAGGAGAAGAATTCTCATTGCAGTATCTCCAAGAAATGTATCGTATTGGGAGATATTTCAACCGGTTCTATCGGTTTAGAAATGAGCTCGATGGATATCTCCAGATACTTTATAGGTTTCTAGAGCAGAGAAGCAAAAAGGTCTCATACAATACGCATAATATTCAGGCCAATGCTTTGAGGACACTAATCATTAATCAACCGCAAATTCTCGGTCAGGATGAATATTTTAAGCAAATTCTTGAGGTCGTTCTCAGAGATATTTGTTTTGATGAGAGGATACTAAACAATTGTCAAAATGGGGCACACAAGGCAAAGCCCGAGCCTTTAAATCGCGAACAACTGAAGAATCTTTTTAGCAACTCAAATCAAAAAACACGATTAATATTATCGTTTTTGATAATAACGGGTTGCAATGTAAGAGAACTCGTCAGAATAAAAATGCAGGAGGTAATATTCAGTAAAAAATGTAATGCAGTGAGGATTTTGATTTCTCCGGGAAATACCAAATCAAGGACTGTATACATACCCAAAACAATGCTCATACATATTATTGAAAAATATCATGGAACAAACCATTTTGAAGAAATTCCGGAAGAAAGATACCTTTTTCAAAACAAAAAAGGGAATATTATTTTAAAAAATAATGTTTACAGTTTGGTCAAATCCTCCGGACAAAAAATCGGATTCGATAATTTATCAGTATCGGATCTAAATGAAACAGCGAAAAGGATTATGAGCATGAATGGTTTTTCCAACATCCAAATTACACATCGTTTTGGAAATCAAAAAACAAATGAAGAAATAAATTCGGAATTGATATCCGGTTTATTCAATTGTTTTCAATTTCTAAATGAATTTATATCGTTACAAAATAATAATGGGTAAAAAAAATTATGAAAGAAGAGGTTATTGAGAAAGAATCAGATGAGTTGATTGAACTTATGACAGCTCTTGTACTATGTTTATTATCGATAAAGGATAAACAGGAAAAATAGAACATGCATATATTGTATTTATCAATTGACACTATAGAAACAAAAGAAGAAATGTATATACTTATAAGCGGTGCCCTGGATTATCAGGGCACCAGCAACGTAATACTAAGGTAATACATTAGGAGATAATATGGCAAAAAAAATAAAACAAAAAGCTGTTCTTTATGCAAGAGTTTCTTCCACCGAACAGCAGAAAAGCGGTTATTCAATAGGTGCGCAATGTGACTTACTTCGGGAATATGCCGAGAATAACGATTTTGATATCGTTGAGGAATATATTGAAGTAGAGTCTGCAAAAACATCGGGAAGAACTCAATTTAATAAGATGATCAAATTCATCAAGGTAGAAAGTAAAAAGAAACGTAAAAATTATTGCAGGACCATATTGGTAGAAAAGACAGATCGATTTTGCAGAAACTTCAAGGATTATGTGGTATTGAGTGAAATAGACGTGGATCTTCATATTGTAAAGGAAAACATTATATACTCTGAAAAAAATAGCCGGTCATCCGATAAGTTGGTTATGGGTATCAAGGTAGTGGTAGCAAAAAATTTCATAGATAATCTGAGGGACGAGTCGATAAAAGGAATGAGGAAAAAGGCTAAATTGGGGATGTATCCCTGTAGAGCCCCATTTGGCTATGTTAATGCGCAGGTCGATAATAAAAGCAGATTGGTCATTGTTCCGGAAAAAGCACTCATAGTAAAAAAGATATTCAAACTCTATTTAAGCGGCAAGTTTTCTATAAGGTCTCTCTCTGCAAAACTTGCAAGTTTGGGGTTGACCTATGCTGAGTCAATGCCCAGATTCCCGCTCTCACTTATTCATAGAATGCTCAGGAATCCTCTCTATTATGGCTATTTTAGATTCAAAGGTGATATTTACAAGGGAAACCATGTCCCGCTCATCAGCAAATATACATTTGATCGGGTTCAGAAGCAATTAAGCGCCAATTACTGTGGAAAGACTAACACGGAGAAGAACTTTCTGTACAGCCGACTTATTTATTGTGGGTATTGTGGTTGTTTATTTACAGCTGATGCGCACAAAGGAATCGAATATTATCATTGTACGCATGGGAGGGGTATGTGTGATAATAAAAAATACGTTCGCTTTGATAAGCTAGAAGAAGAGGTTATCAGATTACTGAATGATTTAAATTTTGATGAGAAAAAAGTAAAATATATTTCAAAAGGCATTGAGAAAAATTTAGCAGTTGAGCAGGAAGAGAATGAAGAATTATTGAAAAAGTATAATCGAAGGATTGAGAAGTTAAATAGACGACTAAAAATTTTATATTCTGACAGATTAGATGGAACAATTGATAGTAAAAAGTACAAAGAATTGAAGGAAGAATTTGAGCATGAAATTGAAATAATTGAAGACAATATTTTGGACGTAAAAAAGGGTGGTGAAGAGCTCGAAAAAAAGATGCGGATTACTCTCGAACTTTGTAAATCCCTTACCAGTATATATTTAGAAGGAAATATCGACGAAAAACGAGAAATTTTGCAAATTTTATTCTCGAACTTTATTTGGAAGGATAATCGCCTACATGGTATCGTGCGCAAACCACTGGAATCACTACTAGTTACAGAAAATGAGAATTTTGAAGACTTGATAAAATTAGGCGTAGAAATGCCCAAAATAAAAGATGGGGTGGATGATGGGACTCGAACCCACAACAACCGGAACCACAATCCGGTGCTCTGCCATTGAACTACATCCACCACATAAAAAACTGGTCGGGGTGCCGAGATTCGAACTCGGGACCTCTTGAACCCCATTCAAGCGCGCTAGCCGGGCTGCGCTACACCCCGGTTTTTCAAATATTTCTTATAAAAATATTAAGACGAACAACTTTATATGCAAGATTTTTCAGTCAAGTTTAATGATGTGCAATAAATGAATATTGTATCCTTATCGAATACAATCGTATGCTTATTTCATACATTTAAAAAAACCTTAAAAAAATGAAATTGTCAATCTTTGTGATCATTATCCTTCTCCACATCGCAACTAAACCAATATCATTTTTCATTCTCAATCCAGTTATCTAATCCCATTTTTTTGATCTGTTTGAGATTAGCTATACATGCATCGAAAAATATTTCACCATGGGCACTTCTTATTTTATCGCAATGTTCGAACTCATCACATTCATAGCATCCGGCATAGTCCTTTTCGCGGCAGCAAAGCCAGACTTTGCATTTGGTGTTTACACGTTCTGTGCATACTGCAGATCATTTCATTTGAGTGAGAAAAATGAGGTTTTCTTTGAATTGGTCGAGATCTTTAAATTGTTTAGAGAACATTGCTTTCACAGTAAGATCATACTTATATCTTTCCAATTGTACATTCAGCTTTTCTGCAACTTTTGCAATATCCTGAGAATATCCTGCACAATCTCCACAATACAAGCCACAATATGCAACTAATTTTCTCTTATCATCCATAATTTTGCTCTTGTTTATTCTTTGATATAATTACCAATACTCAGTTTAACCCACTCATCAGCATAATATCCGTAATGGCTTTCTATGATCTTTTCTGTTAGATCACAAATGGAGGTAGCGCCAAATATTTGAAGGGTTTTGCCATCAGAACTTGATGCAATTTGATAAAAATAATCACTGTTATTCACCTCTTCGTAGAAATTGGTATAATACTTTCCGTTCGGAGCGAGAAAATCTATTATATCACGCGCTTTCTCAAAATCTATTTTCCCGTATTCCTTTAAAAGTATCTTGTTCAAGGCATCATATCGCCATTGAGTGTCATCCATGTGATCTGCCGATATCATGGTCGTCCAGGGAGCCATCGAGCACAAACGCATTGAAGGATTTATATACATATTTGTTGCCAGAACCATGTCCGATTTTTCCTCTCGTTGAGGAGCAAAGTAATATCCAGCGGGCACTGCTTGGGCTTTGAATGTCGAATCTACAAAACCAGTTTTATCAAGGAATTCTTCGGGATCGTAAGGTTTATCGAACCTCATAAAAAGTCCGGTATTGAAATAAAAGAAAATGTCAGGATATACATAATTATCACAACGGATTTTCAAGCCATACTTGAGAGAAAGCGTATCATATTCTGCAAGAAATTCTTTGGTTGGGAATAATCCCTCCTTAATGAGCTCCACCTTTGGAAATGACAAGAAATCCAGACTATCTGCATAAGCACCCGCCTCTAATATTGCTGCTCTTCCGGATTGGGCATCTGCTATCGAGTAAAGCCAGGGGACCCCGCGAGGTGCATGAAGCATAACCCTCAATGCTTGTTCAAATGTTGAACCGTAATGTGCGGTGTGGCGGACAAGGAGCAGTGAATTCAAGCCGGGCTGTTTTGCATTCAAATTTCCTGCTGGAACCATATCAACCCCGAGTGCAAGTCCATTTGCATTCATCGCAGTTATTGAGCCGATCATACCAGGTGCGGTCACAGAGATGATGGGCTCTCGTCTTGGATAGTCAAGCATTGGATCGGGATTATAGATGATCATGCAGGCAACATTCTGGAAAATACTTACTGTGGGAAACATGAAATCTCTTCCGAAATAGTGGCTCCCATCTTTGGTAGCTTCTTTACATACGGAGAAGGCATTGCAAAACAGGGGTGGTTTCAGATTTGATGCATCGATTCCGGGTATTGATTTCCATAAACCTTCGATGTTATAGGTTTGGGCAAGCAGATAATCAATTCCTACATTGAGAGCAAAGATATTATCAAGATTCACCATAGTTTCAGGATTTGCTTCCTTACATCCTTCGACAATTCCGACCATCTCATTCATCAATTCCTGTGGCATAACCCTGCTGATTATCTTATCATTGCTTTTTATGACGTCGATCATCAACTTACCAAGAAGGCTTCTATAGGGTTTAACAGATCCGGGTCGGAGAAAAGCCGGCACAATGCCATCCATGAATTCTGTGCACATGATCTCTATCTTTTCATGAGCGATCTTACCAAACAGGTATCCCATCTGATAGCCTGTCCCTTCCAAATAATATACATACTTAGGTTTTTGAGTCTCATAATTGACCGCAGAAGTGCTATGAGCTTTGATACCTCGCTTGTCCTGAAAGGTTATGACTGTATCGATAACATAGCCATCTTTTCCAAACGCCTGAGTAAGTTCAAAAGTTGATCTCTTTGGTAATGGAACACATACACTGGACTCTTCCGCTAATATTGATACTTTTTTTACCCTGGAAAATTGGGTACATGATGCGAACAAAGCGAAAATCAAGACTAAAAATAATAGATTTTTTTTCATTTGTTTTCTCCTATCTTAATAACAGATATGCCATTCCTGAAACAATGATCTGGATTGTCAGATTATCAAATCCGTGAGTACTCACTGCCTCAACTAGAGCACCTCCCAATCCGCAGGCAAATCCCACATAGAGAGATGTCCATAATCCGTATGAACTGAATAACAATGCTAAGAATGCAGCCAGGAAACTGACAATCAAAACCCCAATTGATCCTTCAATACTTCGTGTAACCTTCACACCAAAAGCAGATGGCACTTTATATTTGTGTTTTCCCCATGTTGCACCAATAGGTTCCCCCACTGCATCTCCGCATCCACATACAAAATATCCAATGAAAGCAAATGGATAGAACAGTACATTTGCAAGCACTCCTCCGAGAGCAGTTGTCAGTAGAGGAAGCACAATAAATGTACTTTTTTTAGGAGCATCTTTGGGCCGTGCTAGAGCTTCATAAAAGGGAAAATTATCTCCTTTATATACTGCAAACAGTACGAATAAAACAACAATTATTCCGAATAACACAACGCCGGAAAGTCCTATCACGATCTGAAGAATTCCTGCCATTGAGAATATCATAATATGAAATACTTTCCTTGTGTATGCTGTTTTGATATTATTTTTTACTTTCAGTAAGCTTGCTATCCATGAACAGAACCAGATGTAAATAAGTAAAATCGGAGTAAGAAGTAATATGGTTTTTAACGATGGGATGGCACGAGAAACAAAATCGCTGATATTCTCTAACAATCCCGGCAATAACAGATGTTCATTGTATGGAATATCTGAATAATATCTTTGAGAGTTGATTGATTCAGCACAAATAATTGATGGGATAAACATTAAAAGGATTGACAAAATAAGAACAAATTTCATTTTTTCCACGTTATCGAGAAAGTTCTTATGATTTTTAAAAAACATCGGATCCTTTGATATTTGAATTGATTTATGTTACATATATTTAACTTATGTGTTGTCAAATTTATTGTATATTTTCATAAGCAAAATATTGACATTTTAGTTGAATCTTTGAAACAGAAAATACACGGAGGACATATGAAAAAGTATGTTTTACTTGTGGTACTCATGATCTGCATGATTTCATGCAGCGGCTATTATATGACGCAGAAACCCCAAGCTCTCATCGGTTCCTGGCAAAGAATTATTAAGGATAATAAGACTGAATTCGCTGCCCGACTTACTTTCAACGAAGACCAAACCTTCTCATATGTAGTTGAAGATCCGATCCTGGGGCATGTAAATACTTATGGCGACGTGAGCATCATGTTCAAAAAAATCGCTTTTCTGAGTGATTTGCAATGCAAAAATGCGGGCATTTATAAGTTTTCCATTGAAGATAACAACACGCTGATCTTCACACCGGAAAGAGATTTGTGTAACACAAGAAAGAGTATAATAAACGGTGCTTGGACAAGGTTGAAATAGGTATGAAGATTGCATTTAGTAAGTACTGTCCCTGCTGCGGAAATGGAAATCGACATCGTGATCATAGAACATGGTTCATGAGAATGATCGGTATAAAAAAGCTCTATGTGTGTACGAAGTGCCGCATGCATTACGTCATTCTCTTCGGAGGATTAGGAATAGGATTAGGTAGATGCCCCAAGGGCGCAAAATACTGGAAGTTAAATAGTAAGGAGTAATCGTGGCTATATTACTGAAAACATCTAAGATGATCGAGATGCAGATTGATGACTTTTTGAATTTCATCAGTGAAGCAGGAATTTTTTTCAAGAGAGGATTAGAAAATTATCTCAAGGATAATTCCGCCGAGTTTGAAAAACGTCTTCTCGCTGTCTCGGAGCATGAGAGGAAAGCTGATGAACTCCGTTTGAACATCGAAAAACAGTTATACATTCATACGCTTATACCGGAAAGCAGAGGCGACGTTCTTGCGATACTTGAGAATACAGATCGCGTTATGGATGATATTAAAGAAGCATTACAGGTCTTTGCCATTGAGCATCCTGCAATTTCCGAAGAATTTGATGCGCTTTTCCTCGAACTCGCAGACTCCTCTATTGAGTCAGTAGAAAGTCTTATTCGTAGTGTTCGTGCATTTTTTAAGGATATTGCATCCGTAAATGATCATATTCATAAAGTAAAATTTTATGAAAGAGAAGCTGATAAAATTGCTATGTCCCTCAAAAATGAAATCTTCAAATCAGATATCAATCTCAGCCAAAAAATACATTTAAGATTTTGTGTACAGCAGATCGAAAGGATATCTGATTCTGCAGAGGATATGAGCGAACGTTTGGCAATCTATACAATCAAGCGACAAATCTAAATATGATCTATCTCCTTCTTTCAAGTGGCTTGTTTCTCGGCTGGTCCCTCGGTGCGAATGATGCAGCAAATGTATTTGGGACATCAGTTGGAACAAAAATGATCAAGTTCCGTACTGCTGCATGGATAGCTGCTATTTTTGTAATACTTGGTGCGGTAATCGAAGGATCAGGAGCAAGCGGCACGCTTGGAAAACTCGGCTCCATCAACACAATGCCCGGAGCTTTTACTGTTGCGCTCGCTGCCGCATTATCCGTCGCCTTTATGACAAAGCTCAAACTTCCAGTTTCTACTTCTCAGGCAATAGTCGGTGCAATTATCGGATGGAATATGTTCAGCGGATCGATTACGGACATTACTTCCCTGACAAAAATCGTCCTTACCTGGATAGTGTGCCCAGTGCTTTCAGCACTTATCGCTATCATATTATATAAATTTTTCAAATTCTTTCTCGCAAAAGCGAAGATCCACTTGCTTGATCTCGATGCTTATACACGAATCGGACTCATTATTGTCGGCGCTTTTGGTGCTTATAGTCTAGGTGCGAACAACATCTCTAATGTGGTGGGAGTTTTTACTTCTTCCTCACCATTTCATGACATTAATGTGTATAATATATTCACTATTTCGGGTAATCAAATACTGTTTCTCATTGGAGGTATTGCGATTGCCGTTGGAATCTTTACCTATTCTCACAAAGTCGTAAAGACGATTGGTAAATCTCTATTTAAACTGTCGCCTGTTACTGCGTTTATCGTTGTACTTTCTCAATCAATAGTACTATATCTCTTTGCCTCAACAGAAATTCGTCATGCATTAATGTCACTCGGTATACCAAAATATCCGCTCGTGCCAGTTTCCAGCTCCCAGGCGGTTATCGGGGCTATTCTCGGAATCGCCATTGCAAAAGGTGGACGTAATATTCAGTTCAATATTTTGGGAAAAATATCTTCCGGGTGGATTACCACTCCTGTTATTGCCTGTATAATATCATTCGTCGCCTTATTCTTTGTGCAAAATGTTTTCGACCAGCACGTCTATCATAAAACACCTTACTCTCTCTCATTAAAGGTTATTGATCAATTGGAGAAAGAGGGTTTCCCTATCGAAAAGATCGAAAGTTTTGAAGGCACTCGATACTCAACAGGATTACGGTTGCAGCAAAATTTGAAAAAAATCAAAAATTTAAACAATAAAGAAAAATCCATGATCTATTCTTATGCAGCAGTTGATAGTTTTTATGTAAATCCGGCATTTCTAAAAGATATTGAAGCAGAAAATATTCTCACATATAAGCAATTCAGATCTCTTGAGACCATTTCACGACAATCCTTTTCACATAAATGGGAGTTCCAGAATGAGCTCATCTTACTATCGCCCGACTGGGAATATCGTACTGAAAAACAGAAAAACTATCTTGCGTATAATGCCCATTTAAAAAAACAGTATGATTTTATTTATCATTATCTTAAAATTTTAAATTATAAATAAGGAGGAATATGCACAAAAAGACTATCTCCGATATTGATGTAACCGGCAAGAAAGTACTTGTCAGAGTTGACTTTAATGTTCCTCTCGATGAATATCAAAATATTACGGGTGATACAAGGATAGAAGCCGCATTGCCGACGATAAATTTTTTACTGAAACATAATGCAGCGGTCATTTTGATGTCTCATTTAGGTCGTCCAAAAGGTGAGGACAAATCTACCTTCAGCTTGGAGCCAGTTGCAAAACGATTGGAAGAAATCATTGGCAAAAAGGTTCAATTTACTCACGACTGCATAGGTGAAGAAGCAAAACGAGCTGCAGAAAATTTGAAACCAGGCGAAATCCTTCTTCTTGAAAACACGCGATTTCATCCTGAAGAGAAGAAGAATGATCCTGAATTCGCAAAAGAACTGGCTTCCCTCGGAGACATATTTGTCAACGATGCGTTCGGTACAGCACACCGCGCACATGCCTCAAACGTAGGTGTGGTAGAATATATTCCCTCAGTTCTGGGATTTCTAGTCGAAAAGGAAATTGAGTTCCTTAATAAAGCACTCATTAACCCCCAAAAGCCCTACACCGCAATACTTGGCGGCGCAAAAGTGTCGGATAAGATCGACCTTATAGAGCAACTTCTGGATAAAGCTGACTCCATCCTCATCGGTGGAGCAATGATGTACACATTTCTTAAGGCGCTCGGTTATAAGGTTGGTAAATCTCTTGTTGAAGATGATAAAATCCCCGCTGCTCTGG
>Ga0222639_1000334_pt1 | contig 21899 bp, 16 predicted proteins | sample AntAcemetagen185_FD_179863 | JGI IMG/M metagenome (GOLD analysis project Ga0222639, IMG submission 179863) | Saline water microbial communities from Ace Lake, Antarctica - #185 | ecosystem: Environmental > Aquatic > Non-marine Saline and Alkaline > Saline | place: Antarctica: Ace Lake...
AGATATTCCCGATGAAATACCCGAATATAAATGTTCAAGTGAAAAAATATTGTTACCTGATATTTTGAAAGATGCTGGAATGATATCATCAAAAGGTAAAGCAAAACGTCTTATCAAACAAGGTGGGATTTCAATCAACAAAAAGAAAGTAACTGAATTTCTAAATGAAATAAATATACAAAATGGCGATGTTGTAAAAATTGGTAAACGAAAATTCTTAAAGCTTGTGTTAGTAAAATAATTTATCTCTAAAAATAATTGTCCCAATAATCATCTGGTTTAAATTCAAATGTCATTTTTTCTTTTATCGTAGGGTGAATTAAAGATAATGAAAAGGAGTGAAGTGCCAATGCTTTATTGCCGAATTTTATTTTTGAACCGTAACGAAAATCACCAAGAATGGAATTCCCTCGTTCTGCAAATTGAACACGAATCTGATGATGTCTTCCTGTAATCAATTTTATTTCAATTTTTGAAACATTGTTTTTATAATCCAGTAATTTATATTGCAATTCTGCGTGTTTGCCTTTTATACTAATTTTACTCGTTGCTCCATTGCGAATTATTTGGTCTTTCAGAATCCCACTTTTAGGAATTTTTCCTTCGACGAGAGCAATATAATATTTTTCGATTGTTTTATTTCGAAATTGTTTTGATAATCTTGAAACTGCCTTTGAAGTTCTGGCAAAAACAATTACTCCCGATGCAGGACGATCTAATCGATGTACCAATCCAAGAAAGACATTTCCAGGTTTGTTGTATTTTTCTTTAATATATTTTTTTGCTATTTCTAATAATGTTTCATCACCAGTTACATCGCCTTGAACTAACATTCCAGCCGGTTTATTTACAACTAATAGATGATTATCTTCGTAAATTATATCTTTTAATTTTGTCATTGTTATTTTTATTTATTATTTAAAGTGAATTTATTATAAAAGTTTATTTTTTGTTACAATCATTTCATACACTCGGGATTATTTTGCTTTTAATATTTTTTCATTAAAAACATTGTTACTCAATATTTAATTTACTAATTACTTATCCAAAATCAAATATGTTCTTTGAAATTTTAGTTGGTTTATATAGAAAAATTTGAAAATAATTATTATATTTACAACAATGAAAAAGAGGTGATTTATTTTACATTTAGGAGAATTCGCTGCATTAGGAGCTGCATTTTGTTGGACAGCCGGTTCAATGTCTTTTGAATTTGCCGGCAAGAGAGTTGGGTCTCTTTCTGTGAATTTCATCAGATTGATAATTGGAATTATTTTATTATCGGTTTTTACTTATTTTATGCGTGGAAAATTTCTCCCAACCGATGCTTCTATTCATGCTTGGATATGGTTAAGTTTGTCCGGAATAGTTGGATATGGAATTGGCGATCTACTTTTATTTGAAGCTTTTGTAGTTGTTGGAGCGAGAATTTCTATGTTGGTCATGTCTTCTGTTCCGATATTCACAGCAATCATTAGTTTATTATTCCTTGGTGAAAAAATGACAGGTATTGAAATTGGCGGAATGATGTTAACAATAATGGGTATTGCAATTGTGATTTTGCAACGGAGAGGAAATAATGATTCAACTAAAAAAAATAAAAAATATTTATTTGGAATATTGTTAGCTTTTGGTGGATCATTAGGACAAGCGATTGGTTTAATTCTCAGTAAATACGGTATGCAGGATTATAATGCTTTTGCAGCTTCACAGATAAGAGGATTTGCAGGGATTATTGTTTTTACAATGTTTTTCGCTTTTTTTGGTAAATGGTTAAATTTCAAAAGATCCATAACAAATTTTAAAACGATGATTGGAATTAATATTGGCGCTATATCAGGTCCGTTCTTGGGAGTTTCATTATCACTTCTTGCTGTACAGAATACAAAAGTTGGCGTTGCTTCTACAATTATGGCAATAGTGCCACTTTTAATTATTCCACCAGCCATAATATTTTTTAAAGAAAAGGTGAATTTTCGTGAAGTCGCTGGAGCAGTTCTTGCTGTGTGCGGAGTGATGCTTTTCTTTATTTAGATTTTATTAATTAAACATTGAAAAATCTAAAACTTATATGAAATGCCTATTCCAAATACTTCTTTGAATTGAGTTCTTGGTCCGGATTCGTCTATAACGCCATCTCCATTTGTATCCTCTTTAATAATAATATCGTCATCATATAATAAATTTGTAGTTACAGTAGCCGAAAAGAATTTATTGATTTTCATTGATAAAAGTGTTTCCCAGTTAATATCAATGTTCTCTGGATTGTTTAAATAATTAGAAAAAAGATCAAGTTTTGTTTGAAAAGAAATGTTTTTCATTATATTGTGTTTAAAAAATATCTTCAAATATTCACCAAATTCACTTCTTGTTATTTTACCTTTATTAATAATATTTCCTGAAGTATCGTATTTGGCTGGTTCAACACCAAATGCACCATTATTTGCTAAAGTTTGATCATTTACAATTGTAATTTTTGCTGTAATAGGCGATAGATATAAGCTAAAGTTGTTAGTTGGTTTATAGTCCAATCCTATTGCACCTAATAAATAGCCCGGAGCTAAGAAATTAGAAATTTTTACAGAATCATTAGGGAGCTTATACCCAGGTGCCATCTGTGTTTTTAAATTTAACAAACCCGAATAATATAAATTTTCAAAAGTCCTGCGCCCATATTTGGATGAAAGATCAATTTTGTCATCCGATTTAATAAAATTTTTATTTTCTCCCTTTTTTATTGAGCCATAACTAAGATCGAGTGTATTATCCCAGCCTGTATTTTTATTTTTGTAATTTGCAAATAAACTTAATAATCCATTCCAAGAAAAAGAATTCTCTCCACCGGCAGCCCAGTTTGTTAGAGATATTTGTGATAAATTTAATGAAATTATCCCACCTGTTTTCCAGATTTTATTTTTTGTTGTGTCTATGTTTTGTTTTCTTAATGTCTTCTCTAATTCCGTTGTTTGTGCGTAAATCATTGAAAATGATAAACAAAATAGTATCAAAAGAGTCGTGATTTTTTTCATTTTATCCTTTTTATTTTAATTGTTAGTTATTTTCTCCGAAAAAATGTGATCTTAATGTTGTTTGGTGAGTTTTTTGGCGAATAACTTATCTAACTTTGCGCTCCATTCATTCACAGATTCATAACGATAATATTTTTTATTATAATAATAACGAGGTGAATTTATTTTATCTTTTTGAAGTTTCTCTATTTGCTTTTTATATTTTTGAGGATATAATCCGGCAAGTGAAATTTTACTGAACAAATCCCATTCATAAAGTGAAATTGCCTTTAAATATTCTTTTTCAGCTTTTTTAAAATTATGATTATATTCATTGATTAAACCATTTATTTGGTGTGTAAGATAATGATTTTTATCCAAGGTTATCATTTCTTTTTGTTGTAAGATCGCTTCTTTGATTCTATTGTTCAGTAATAGTGTTTTAGTAAAATCAGCTCGCAATTCAATTAATCCATTACGCCGTTTCAATACTTTCCCATAATGAATTTTACTTTTTTTGAAATTCCCCAATTCTCCATAAGTCAATGCCATTAGCCAATTTCCCCTGTCATGTTCTGGCTCATATTCTAAGACATTTTTAAGAGAAGAAATTGCCTTTTTATATTGTCCGAGAAAATAATATTTTTCACTTAAAGTAAGGTACCCAAGATATGCTTGTTCTTTGGGAAATTTAGGTAAAATATTTTCGAGAGAAGATAGTTCAGCAATAATTGGTTTCCCTTGATGAAAAAGTATTTCAATTTTTTTACTGTATCCGCTGATCGTTTTTGGATATTTTTTGATCAACAGATTTGCGTATTCCAGTGCTTTTTCATAATTGCCAAATACCATTTCTGCATAGCATTCTGCATCTAACAAACTTGCCGATGTGTGCTCTAATTTATTTGCCTTTTTAATTGTTTTATAGGTTTGAATTGTATCTGCATTCTCTAATTTATTATAAATTGTATTTGAAAATGCAACAGGATAATATTTGTTAATTTCCGAAATATTTGTGAAGTGTTCGACAAGGTTTACAAGTGCAGTATCCATCGAAAAGAGTCGTTCTTTTACAATTTCCCTGTCATCATATTTGTCTCTTTTTGGTGAATAATAAGAATTTACACCTTCTGCAAAATATTCCCAGACACTTGCTGATTGGTAACGACTAATAAAGGTTTTCTGACCAGTTACCTCTTTTTTCTTAGTATTGTTGTAAATATTTTCAATTTTATCTTTTTCCGGTTGTGTAAGTACATAATGAACTTGATGTGTCATTTCATGAAGAATGGTATTGTATTTGTGAAAGATCATTCGTTCTACATCTTCAATCCCTGTTACAGTAATATATCCACCACATCCGCGCACATCATCCCACAATCTTGAATCATAACTAATTCTAGCATCTCGCATAGATTTTAATCCGGGACATTCACTTAAAAGAGAATACAATGGCTTGATGTAATGATACGATCCGGAAGCAACTAATACTGGTATGAAATTTTTCCACGGTTCAACTGAAATAGCAACCCTTTTTTGAATACGATCACTTAATGAATTCCAATTTAAAATATATTTTTCGATTTGGTCTATTTTAGGCATATCCACATTAACAAATTCACTATTATCTCTTTCATAATAGACGGCATTTTGTCGTTTTAATCCCTCTATTGATTTTGCCATTCCATTATGTGCACGTCCATATTCAGGAACAAGTTTTAAAGCATGTTGAAAATATTTTAAAGCATAGTTGTATTTGTTTTCTCCCCAATTTATTGAACCAAGATAAATGTATGGTTCAACATATTGTGGGAATTTTTTAATCCAATTTTTTAAAGATTTTTTTGCTTCTGTTATATCTCTATTTTTTAAAGATTTTTGAATTGAATTAAATGTTTTCCACTTTCTAGAATTCATTAGAAAATTTTCTGGATAAATTTTGAATAATTCTGAATATGTTTTGTCAGTATAACCATTTCCCAATTGATAATGAGCGGTTTCATTCAATGGGTTTATTTCTACCGCTTTCTTAAAGCAGAAAATTGCATCTGTAACTTTACTATTACGAATGAAACACCAGCCTAAATTTGTCAAAACATCTTCATTGATAAAATTTACTTCTAAAAGTTCAATCAATTGCTTTTCAGCATCTACGTAATTATATTGTTTCATGAATAATTTTGCTTTTAAGAATTTTGCCTTATTGTAATATTTTGAATTTTTGTTTTCAGATTTTAAAATAGTATTTATGATTGATTCTGATTCGTCAAATTGAAATTGAGAAAGTAGGAAATCTACTTTAGCCAATTTGTGAATTGTATGGGTTGGTTTAATTTTCGAATATTTTTTATAAGTAGATTGCCAAGTGGAATAATTTTCTGTCAGTTTTAGCCAACTATAAAATATTTCAAAATATTTGTCGTTTTTATCTTCTTTAGAAAACAATAATAGCTCTTTTCCAATGGTTTCATAATTTAGATTATGAATTGATATTTGGATTTTATAAAGTTTTTTATTTGGTTTTGATAAATTTGATTTTTCTAAATCTTTCTGTAATTTTTCAATTTTACCCAAATTAAATAATTTATCTAATTTTTTAATTGTTGATTTTTCGTCTTCAATTTGGGATAATGAATTTTCAAAAGATATATTGAAGAAATCTTGAAATGATTTATAATTTTTAGTGCCTGATCCAAATATAAAAGTTGACATTAAAATAATAGTTATTATTGTACGCTTCATTTTTATTTCCTTTTTATTTTCTTATAATATAATAAAATGTAAATTGATAAAAAAATAATAAAATAGTAATAAGTGATAGAATTATTGCCAAAGGGGGAACAGTTAAATTTGAACTAATAATGATGTAATATTAATAATTATATGACAGATTATAACAATATATATTAACGATTTTATATTTCTTAGTATAGATTATGTAATTGTTATATTAATAATATATTTATTGGAAGTATTTGGGAAAAATAATTTTAATATAATTTGTTATTTATCAATAATTTAAAATAAGTTTTGATAAAAATAATATAATTTTTGTTGACATTAGAAATATTTCATATTATCTTTGCATCCCTTTTTAATTAAGGGATTTGAAAATAAAATAAAAAAGTTTTTTTTACTTGACAATAGAAAAAGATTATTGTAATATTAAAGACTTTGACAGAATGATATTTGAAAAATAGGGTGTATGCAAATAAAGTAATATGAGTTTTAGCATAATTAAGTTTTTTCTTAATTATTTAAATTTGAAGCTAGGAATAGAGAATAAAAAAATATATAAATATTTTACAATGGAGAGTTCGATCCTGGCTCAGGATGAACGCTGGCGGCGTGCTTAACACATGCAAGTCGAACGAGAAACTCCGAGCTTGCTTGGAGGAGTAAAGTGGCGAACGGGTGAGTAATGCATAGATAACTTGCCTTAAAGATTGGGACAACCTTGGGAAACTAAGGCTAATACCGAATAATATAATTATTTTAATAGTAATTATTAAAGGGGGCTTCGGCTCTCGCTTTAAGATAGGTTTATGTCTGATTAGCTTGTTGGTGGGGCAATGGCCTACCAAGGCGACGATCAGTAGCTGGTCTGAGAGGATGATCAGCCACATTGGGACTGAGATACGGCCCAGACTCCTACGGGAGGCAGCAGTGGGGAATTTTGCGCAATGAGCGAAAGCTTGACGCAGCAACGCCGCGTGACCGAAGAAGCATCTAGGTGTGTAAAGGTCTGTCGTTAAAGAAGAAGTGAATATAAATTAATAATTTATATTTTTGACGGTATTTAACAAGAAAGCTCCGGCTAACTCCGTGCCAGCAGCCGCGGTAATACGGGGGGAGCAAGCGTTATCCGGAATTACTGGGCATAAAGGGCGCGTAGGCGGATTGGTAAGTCAGTTTTAAAATACAACAGCTTAACTGTTGGTTGGGAACTGAAACTGTTAATCTTGAGTGCGAGAGAAGGAAGTGGAATTCCTGGTGTAGCGGTGAAATGCGTAGATATCAGGAGGAACACCGGTGGCGAAGGCGGCTTCCTAGCTCGTAACTGACGCTAAGGTGCAAAAGCGTGGGTAGCAAACAGGATTAGATACCCTGGTAGTCCACGCCGTAAACGATGTATACTTGATGTTGGGGGATCTAACCCCCTCAGTGTCGTAGCTAATGCGATAAGTATACCGCCTGGGGACTACGGTCGCAAGGCTGAAACTCAAAGGAATTGACGGGGGCCCGCACAAGCGGTGGAACATGTGGTTTAATTCGATGCAACGCGAAGAACCTTACCTGGGTTTGAAATCATAATGACCGTCTGTGAAAGCAGACTTTCCTTTCGAGGACATTATGACAGGTGGTGCATGGCTGTCGTCAGCTCGTGTCGTGAGATGTTGGGTTAAGTCCCGCAACGAGCGCAACCCCTTTCCTTAGTTGCCAACAGGTAATGCTGGGGACTCTAAGGATACTGCCCCGGTTAACGGGGAGGAAGGTGGGGATGACGTCAAGTCAGTATGTCCCTTATATCCAGGGCTACACACGTGTTACAATGGCCGGTACAATGAGTCGCGATCCCGCGAGGGTTAGCCAATCTCAAAAAACCGGTCTCAGTTCAGATTGCAGTCTGCAACTCGACTGCATGAAGTCGGAATCGCTAGTAATCGTAGATCAGCATGCTACGGTGAATACGTTCCCGGGCCTTGTACACACCGCCCGTCACGCCATGGAAGTTAGTAACACCCAATGTCGCTGTTCTAATTCCGATTTATCGGAAAGGAAGGCGCCGAAGGTGAGATTGATGACTAGGGCGAAGTCGTAACAAGGTAGCCGTACTGGAAAGTGCGGCTGGATCACCTCCTTTTAAGGGAGTAATGGTTAACATACCATATAACGGTTAGACATATTATTATATTTTGTATACACCCAATATTATTTTCCTATACGTCTTGTTAAGGGCGTGTATCTTGAAATAAAAGTTGGGCTTATAGCTCAGTTGGTTAGAGCGCACGCCTGATAAGCGTGAGGCCGCTAGTTCAAATCTAGCTAGGCCCACAAGTATGGGGAATTAGCTCAGTTGGGAGAGCGTCTGCCTTGCAAGCAGGATGTCAGCGGTTCGAACCCGCTATTCTCCACTGATAATATATTTGTTTTTTGAAAAATTGGGTATGCAATTGAAACTATAGTTTTAAAAATAATCATAAGAATACACAATTAATTTTGGTTAAGTTATTAAGGGCGTATGGTGGATGCCTTGGGACTTGAAGGCGATGAAGGGCGTGGTAAGCTGCGATAAGCTACGGGTAAGTGCAAACAACTTTTGATCCGTAGATTTCCGAATGGGGGAACCCATTATGAGTTATATCATAATACTATGTCTTGAATATATAGAGACATTAGAGCAAACGGAGTGAATTGAAATATCTTAGTAACTCCTGGAATAGAAAATAACAATGATTCTCCTAGTAGCGACGAGCGAACGGGGAAGAGCCTAAACTTATTATGTGCCAAATCTGTTAATTTTGCATAATAAGGGTTGTGGGAATAATTATGAGTTCATAACAGTGGATTCGACAAGTCAAAAAAATACAAATTAGAAGAATATTTTGGAAAGAATAACCATAGAAGGTAATAGTCCTGTATTTTAAAATTTGTATTCTTGTTAAATTGTTTCCCAAGTAGCATGGAGCACGTGAAACTTTATGTGAATCTGCCAGAACCATCTGGTAAGGCTAAATACTCTCAAGTCACCGATAGTGAATTAGTACCGTGAGGGAAAGGTGAAAAGTACACGTAAAAGTGAGTGAAATAGAACCTGAAACCATACGCTTACAAGCGGTCAGAGTCTCGATTTTATCGGGATGATGGCGTGCCTTTTGCATAATGAGCCTGCGAGTTATCGTATATAGCGAGGTTAATCTTTTAAATGAGGAGCCGTAGCGAAAGCAAGTCCTAAATGGGCGATTAGTTATGTGTGATAGACCCGAAGCTGAGTGAGCTATCCATGGTCAGGATGAAGCGACGGTAAGACGTCGTGAAGGTCCGAACCATTGTAAGTTGAAAATTACTTGGATGAACTGTGGATAGGGGTGAAAGGCCAATCAAACTCAGCGATATCTGGTTCTCTTCGAAATAGCTTTAGGGCTAGCCTTGATAATATGTTGCGGAGGTAGAGCACTGAATGGGTTAAGGAACCTTCACCGGTTACCAATCCCAATCAAACTTTGAATACCGTATACATTAATATCAGGAGTCAGCTTACGGGGGATAAGCTTCGTGAGCAAAAGGGAAACAACCCGGACCGACAGCTAAGGTCCCAAAATGTAAATTAAGTGAGAAAGGAAGTGAAATTACTCAAACAGCTAGGATGTTGGCTTAGAAGCAGCCATTCATTTAAAGAGTGCGTAACAGCTCACTAGTCAAGTGATTTTGCGCCTATAATTTCCGGGACTTTAAAATTTACTACCGAAGCTTCGGATCTCGATTTATCGAGATGGTAGAAGAGCGTTCTATTAACCAGTGAAGGTCAATCCGTGAGGATGGCTGGAGGAGATGGAAATGAGTATGCAGGCACGAGTAACGATAAAGCAGGTGAAATACCTGCTCACCGAAAGCCCGAGGTTTCCTGAGTAAAGCTAAACTGCTCAGGGTTAGTCGGCCCCTAAGCCGAGGCTGAAAAGCGTAGGCGATGGGAAACAGGCAAATATTCCTGTACCAGTAATAAACTGTTTGAACTATGGAGTGACGCAGAAGTGAAAGATCAGCCATCTGACGAAATAGGTGGTCTAAGCATGTAGGGAGTTCTATTAGGCAAATCCGGTAGAATAATTCTGAGGTGTGATGGGGAGTCCTTAGGACATAAACTGATCCTAATCAAACTGCCAAGAAAAACTTCTATGTTAGGTTTATTATTGACCGTACCGTAAACCGACACAGGTAGGCGAGATGAGTATTCTAAGGTGATGGACGAACTCAAGTTAAGGAACTAGGCAAATTAGCCCCGTAACTTCGGGATAAGGGGTGCCTTGATTAGGTGAAATTTTTTACAAATGGAGCCGAAAAAGGTCGCAGTGAAAAGGCCCAAGCGACTGTTTATCAAAAACACAGGTCTCTGCTAAGTCGAAAGACGATGTATAGGGACTGACACCTGCCCGGTGCTGGAAGGTTAAGGGAAATTGTTATTCCGACTTGTCGGAAGAAGCAAAGCACTGAAGCCCCAGTAAACGGCGGCCGTAACTATAACGGTCCTAAGGTAGCGAAATTCCTTGTCGGGTAAGTTCCGACCTGCACGAATGGTGTAACGATTTGGGCACTGTCTCAACTTGAGGTCCAGTGAAACTGTAGCGTCGGTGAAGATGCCGGCTACCCGCGGCAGGACGGAAAGACCCCGTGAACCTTTACTACAACTTGATATTGGGTTTTGATATCGTATGTGCAGGATAGGTGGGAGACTATGAAGTTCAGATGCCAATCTGGATGGAGTCGTTGGTGAAATACCACCCTTATGATGTTAGGATTCTAACTCAGTACTATATATCTAGTGCGAGAACAGTGTCAGGCAGGTAGTTTGACTGGGGCGGTCGCCTCCTAAAGAGTAACGGAGGCGCTCAAAGGTTCCCTCAGTGCGGTTGGTAATCGCATGGTGAGTGTAAAGGCAAAAGGGAGCTTAACTGTGAGACCGACAGGTCGAGCAGATGGGAAACCAGGACTTAGTGATCCGGCGGTAGCGTATGGAAGTGCCGTCGCTCAACGGATAAAAGGTACTCCGGGGATAACAGGCTTATCTCCCCCAAGAGTTCATATCGACGGGGAGGTTTGGCACCTCGATGTCGGCTCGTCACATCCTGGGGCTGTAGAAGGTCCCAAGGGTTGGGCTGTTCGCCCATTAAAGTGGCACGCGAGCTGGGTTCAGAACGTCGTGAGACAGTTCGGTCCCTATCCGCCGTGGGCGTAGGAAATTTGAGAGAATCTGCTTCTAGTACGAGAGGACCGAAGTGGACGAACCTCTGGTGCATCTGTTATTGCGTCAGCAGTATTGCAGAGTAGCTATGTTCGGACAAGATAAGCGCTGAAAGCATATAAGCGCGAAACTTACCTCAAGATTAGATTTCCCTTGAGAATCTTTGTAGACTACGAAGTTGATAGGTCACAGATGTAAATCTAGTAATAGACTTAGTCGAGTGATACTAATAATTCGATCGACTTATCCATCAATTAATTGTTATGTATTTTAGATATTTGATGTTTCAATTGCATCCCTTTATTAATATTATTTCTTGGCGATGATATCGATGAGGAAACACCTCTTCCCATTTCGAACAGAGAAGTTAAGCTCATTGGAGCCGATGGTACTGCCTTGGCAACGGGGTGGGAGCGTAGGAAATCGCCAGAAAACTAAAAAGCTCTGAATTTTATTTCAGAGCTTTTTTTTATTTAATATATTGTTGGTTATAAATAATAATATCATTAAACTATAATGATGGAAAATATTGAAACATTATTTAGGCCAAAAACAAATAAATATGTGGAAATACTTGCAAAAAGTGAAGATAATTTCCAGATTGAGTTGATAAAAGAATTAAATGTTGATGATGAAAATAAAATTAATATATTTTTAAGTGATAATAGAGATAAAATATCGCCTAATACTTTATTAGTAATAAAATCTTTAAAGAAGTATTTTTTATATCCTAAAACTTTATCATTTTTAGCGAGATTAAATAAGGAACCAATTGCATTTATTATTGGTATTGAAATAGAAAAATTAGATGATAAAAATTTATTCCAAAAAGAAGTTAATTGGGGAAAAGGAAATACTATATATATTTTCTCTCACGAAATTAATTTGAAATACTCTCAAAGGAAATATGAAAATATATTGAACAAAATAGCTTTGAATTGGTTATCAAAAAAGGGATATGAATATATTTGTGGCTATGAAAAAAAAGGAAGAGCGGAACAAATATTTCCCGGATGTGTAATTATAAAACGAGTTGAGAATTGGAAAGATTCTGGTAAAATTTATGAATACTTTAAATTTTCTTTATAAAATAATGGAGGTCAAATGAATTCAAATAAAAGTATAAACAAATTACGATCAATAAAAACAGATGGTTTCCCGGTTACCACTTTATATTTAGATGTTTCAAATTCTCAAAAATTAAAGAATAGTAAAATTGTAGTTCATAATTTATATAAATATAAAAAGGAAAAAACATTTTATAAAAATATGGACAATGCTCGAATTGAATCGGTAGAACAAGATATTAATATTATCATAAAATATTTAAATGATAAAATATCTGTAGAAGAAAAATCTTTGATGATCATTTCATCTTCGAATTCTAATATTTTTGAAATTATTAAATTCAATTCAAAAGTTGATAACAATCTCGTAATTCAAGATGCTGTATATTTAAGACCATTACTTGAAGCAAAATCTGCACAGCGTAAATATGGAATTGTATTAATTGATCAGGGAAAAGCGAAAATATTCGAAAGAAATTTTAATTCTGTAAATGAATTATTTAGTGTCGAAAATATATTATCGAACGATAGAAACAATTCTGGATTTGAAGGGCGTGATGAAAGGAAGAATGAAAGGAAGCATGAAGAGAACCTACATCGTCATTACAAGAATGTTTCTCAATCATTGTTGGAAATAGATAAAAAGAAAAAATTTAATTGGATTGTGCTAGGTGGGAAAAATCAAATATTTAATGATTTTCAAAAATATATTGATGATTCACAAAAAGAAAAAATAAAAACTGATATAGTTATTGAACCTTCAGCAAAGATTAATGAAGTGATGGAAATAATTCAAAAAACAGAACCGAAAATGAGAAATCTATTTGAGAAGAATTTATTAGATAAGTTGAATGATGAGTTTTATAATGACCAGAAAGGAGTACTTGGAATAAAGCAAGTTGAAGAAGCATTAGAAGAAGGAAAGGTTGATACATTAATAATAAAAGAGGATTTTCATCAGAAAGGTCGGATTTGTAAAAAGTGTGGTTATTCTACGGAAGATGAAGTAAATATTTGCCCTCGATGTGATAATAAAATGGAACGGACAGTTGACATTTCGGATGATCTGGTTCATTCAGCGTTGAAGATAAATGCAAATATAGAATATGTTGCAATCGATATGGGTAAATATGATCCGATTGCAGCTATTTTAAGATATAATTAGATACGGAGGTAATTTTGAATATTGCATTAATAGGATGTGGAAGGATCTCTAAAAATCATTTTGAATCAATAAAAAAATTTCCAAATGATTTAAATTTAGTAGCTGTTTGTGATATTGTTGAAAAAAAGGCGAAGAAAGCTGGGGCTGAATATGGAGCAAAATATTATAGTAATTATGAAAAAATGTTGGAGAAAGAAGATATTGATATAGTTAGTGTATGTACTCCAAGTGGATTGCATCCGAAACATGGAATAATGGCTGCAAAAAAAGGAATAAATGTTGTAACAGAAAAACCGATGGGTATTACTTTGAAATCTGTTGATGAATTGATTAAAACTGCCGATGATAATAAAGTGAAATTGTTTGTGGTAAAGCAAAATCGTTTAAATACAACTATGCAATTATTGAAAAGAGCAATATTAAAAAATCGTTTTGGCAGGATTTATATGGTTCAGTCAAATGTATTTTGGCAAAGACCTCAAGAGTATTACGATATGGCTGATTGGCGTGGTACTTGGGAATTTGACGGTGGTGCTTTTATGAATCAAGCAAGTCATTATGTTGATGCATTATATTGGCTAATTGGTTCTGTAGAGTCAGTAACTGCTGAAACGGCGACTCTTGCTCGAAAAATAGAAGCGGAAGATAGTGGATCTGCGGTCATTAAATTTAGAAATGGAGCAATTGGTTCAATAAATGTTACAATGTTGACTTATCCCAAAAATTATGAAGGATCGATTACTATTCTTGGTGAAAAAGGTACGGTAAAAATAGGTGGTTTAGCTGTGAATAAAATAGAAAAATGGGATTTTGAAGATTACGATGAAGATGATAAATTTATTGAACAGTCAAATTATCAGCCGCCTAATGTTTATGGTTATGGTCATATTCCATACTATCAAAATGTTATAGATACTTTAAAAGGTAAGACAAAAGCAAATACAGATGGAAGAAGCGGTAGAAAATCACTTGAACTTATTTTAGGTATTTACAGATCTGCGAAAACAGGTAAGAGAGTTAATTTTCCATTATAGATAATAATTTTTTAGGATATTATGAAAAATAAGAAAAATAAATTTTTTTTACATGAGTCGAGTTTTATAGATGAAAATGTAAAAATTGGTGATGGAACGAAGGTTTGGCATTTTTCACATATTCAATCAGGTTCAACTATTGGAGAAAATTGTTCAATAGGTCAGAATGTAAATGTTGGGAACAATGTAAAGATTGGAAATGGTGTTAAAATTCAAAATAATGTATCTGTTTATGAAGGTGTGGAATTGGAAGATTTCGTTTTTTGTGGTCCATCTATGGTATTTACAAATGTAATGAATCCACGCAGTGAATTCCCACAAAAAGGTTCTGAATTTTATCATAGAACTTTAGTGAAAAAGTCAGCTTCTATCGGTGCAAATGCGACTATTATTTGTGGACACACAATTGGTAAATATGCATTTGTTGCTGCGGGAAGTGTTGTTACTAAGGATGTACCAAATTATGGATTAGTAGTTGGAGTTCCTGCTCGCAGAATTGCCTGGGTTTGTGAATGTGGTGATAAGTTAGAATTTTCTGATAGTGAAACTGTCTGTAAAAAATGCGGTAAAAAGTATAGAAAGAATGAAAACGATATTGAAAAAATATAAGAGAGAATTATTATGACACGAGAAGAATTTTCATTATTTGATGTTGCCATAAAATATTTTGTGTGATGATATTATAAAATATTATAAAAAATTAAGGAGAAAATGTGCAAGAGAATACATCTTTAAAAAATTATTTTAATATTATTTGGGAAAACAAGAAAAAAATATTGATTATTACTTTTATTGCAGGAGTTATTTCAATAATTATTAGTTTATTGTTGCCTAAGTGGTATAGAGGAACGGCAGTGATTTTATCACCAACGACTTCTAATTCTGTATCAGCTTTTGGAGGATTGCAATCATTAGGAATCGGGAATCTTTTTAATGATAATGAAAGTATTTTTAAATATATGGCGATATTGAAAAGTAGAAATTTAAGGGAAAAAGTAATTAGAAAATATGATCTTATGGAAAGATACGATTGTGAAAATATGCAATTAACGCTAAAGAAATTTGATAATTATTTAGATATTGAATTAGGTGATGAATATCAACTTAATATTTCTTTTCTTGATAAGAGGCAAGATAAAGTGGCTGGAATCACTAATTATATTGTAAAAACTACTGATTCTATCAATACTGTTTTAACCGTTCAAAAAGCAAAAAACGATAAAAGTAATATGGAAAATAGATATTTTAATATAATTGATAGTTTGCAGACAGTTAGTGATCAGATGGCGGATTTCATGAGTGATAATAATATTATTGATTTAAAGGAGCAAATTATTGCAGGTGTTCAAGCTGGGTCTATATTACAAATTCAAATAATTGCCTTGGAAACGGAGATTGAAGTCTTTGAAAAGACAGTTAACAAGGAAAGTCCGAAGTTAGAATCAAAAAAAATTGAATTGGCAAGCTTAAAATCTAAATATTTTGATATTTTGAATAAAAATGAAAATTATATACCTAATTTTTCTAAAGTCCCTCAATTAGGTGCTCAGCTAATGAAATATGAAAACACTATTGAATATTTAACTACGGTATTAAAATTTATAGGTCCACAATATGAAAATTTTAGAATTGATGAATTAAAACAAACTCCTTCACTTCAAGTGCTAGATTGGGCTCATCGCCCGGATCGAAAGGCAAAGCCCAAAAGAGCGATTATTGTAATTTTATTTACATTTGTTATATGGATGTTGTCTGTTTCGTATTTTATTATTCGTAAAAAAGATATAAATTAATACATTTAGTATATTATGTTGTATGTTCTTTTAGCCATTCTCATAATTGTAGCATTTGTTATAACATTTCAACGTGTTGAATTAGGATTTGCTATAATAATAGTTATTCCTTTATTCAAAGATGTTTTTCTACTTCCCACTGAGCAAATACCCATCTTAAATCTATCATTTATATTTGCAATATTTACAATTATGTCTTTTGTTTACAATTACTCATTTAATATAAATAAAATTAGATTAGAACAAAAACATATTATCTTGTTTTTGGCTTTCGTTTTAATGTTGTTGATCAGCCTTATTTATACAAATGAAATGAAATATGGAATTGAAAAAGTAGCTAAATTCATTTTTTTTAATGGGTTTTTGTTTGTTGGTGGAATGGTTGTTTTTCAGGAGGAAAAGAGAACTCGCAACTTTATTGAATTTTTAAAGTATTCAATTCTAATAATATCAATAGTTAATGTTGTGCTACTAATTAAATATCTTCTTTCAGGTACTTTGTTGCAACATATTATAGTCAGATTTACAATTACAGAAAGTAACAACCCAATTAATTTAGCTAGAGTAGCAGGACTTGGTGTATTATTATGGTTTTTATCTATTTTCCAATCTAAAGATCTAAAACATAAAATTATTGGATGGCTTGCTCTTATTCCAATTATTGTTTCTCTGATTGCAACAAATACTCGAGGCCCAATATTATTTACACTATTAATTATTTTAGGTTACTTGTTCTTTTACTTAAATATTTCAATTAAGCAGAAAATATTAGCGATAGGACTTTTAGTTGTAGTAGGGATTGCATTAATGTTAATATTACCAGAAAGCATGTATGATCGATTTTCACTTCTATTTCAGAAGGGTAATTTAAATATTGAAAAAAATTTGTGGATGTCCAGTAGTAGTGGTAGACGATTAATTTTTGCCAAAAGAATATTACAATATGTATCAAATCATCCATTAACATTGTTTGCTGGAGTCGGGGCTGGTGGTTTTGCAAATTTATTTAAAGATTATGGAATATATTCTTACCCACATAATATTTTCTTAGAAATATTGTTTGAACAAGGACTTGTTGGAATAAGTATCTTTATGTTTAGTATTATTATTTTTATTGAAGAGATAAATATAGTAATACTTAGAAACAATAAATTTAAGGAATTATTATTACCCCTGTTGTTTAGTGTGATTTATTTTTTCCTTAATGCACAAGTAAGTGGTGATATTGAGAGAAATAGGTTGTTATGGTTGTTCTGGGGTGCATCAATTGGAGTGATGATACAATATTTTAAAAGCACTACAAGAGTACAAAATATTTCTAAATTCAGTCACATAATATGAATATTAACAAAATATATAATATAAAACTATGAATAAGTTAAAATTGACTTTAATAAAATAATTTATTATCACAAGAAAAAATGAGTAAAAAAACTTTTACAAAAGATTTAACAGGAACATATATATCGCAATTTGCTACTGCTGTTTTTGGTGTATTATCGCTAAAAATTATTGCTAGTATTTTTAGTGAAGAACAATTTGGTGCATTTTTAATTGCAAAGCGAATTGGACAAATTGGGTTTTCTATGTTAACAATGAATTTAGGTATGAGTTTAGCAAAGTTTATACCACAAAAAAAATCCGAAAATAATAATTGGTTATTATTGACTTTTACATTATTCTTGCTATTATTTATTATTGTATTTTCATTATCATTCTTTTTTAAAACGAATTTAAGTAAATTGTTCTTTGGTAATTCGCAATATGGTTTTTTATTAATATCTGCCATACTTTATATATTTGCTTATGGCATTCAAAACATCAGTTTTAATTACTGGAGAGGAAATAGTAAGTTTAAAATAATGAATTTGATAAATCCAGCTTTTCATCTATTATCAATAATTGTTATGTTATTCTTCATTTTTTTTAATATTCCAACAAATAAAATATTTTCTTATTATTTTGTTATTTATTCAGTGGTGATCATTGCTTTCAATATTTTTATGTTGATAATAAACAATGGAATTAAATTTAATATAAAAAAAACCTACTATTTTTTAAATAATAATAAAACAGAAGTAAAAAATTATTTATATTATGGAATATCAAGATTACCAAGCGGGTTCTTTTATTCGACGATTTTCTTTTTACCAATTTTTTTAGCTCAAAATTACTATTCTTTAACAGTTGCTGCTCATATTGGAATTATTATTTCTGTAGCTAATCTATTTATGTTGTTTGGAACACCTTTTAATATACTTTTTCTTCCAAAATTTTCTAATTATAAATATTTTACTAATGGTGAGTACATTAAAAATAAAAGTCAAGATGCTTTAGATTTTGTTTTTTCAATTCCGTTTTTATTAAGTGCTTTTTTATTTTTATTCTCTAACGAAATAATTTTCTTGTGGTTTGGAGAAAAATACATTAGCGTTGGTCATTATTTAATGTATTTTAGTCCAGCGGTTGGTTTTTTTATATCATTTGTAATAATAAGAAGTATTTTAGATGGATTAGAAAATTTCCCATATTCGAATATTATTACAATTGTTAGTTTGTTAACAATGGGTTTCGTGATATTATTATTAATATTTTTAAATTCTTTTGGAATGCTTGGGCTAACAATTGCATTTGGTTCTGGTTTGGCAATGCTTGGAATTAATTCTATTATATTCCTAAAAATTAAAACGGGTGTTATCTTATTTAATAAAAGAAATATTATAGCCATTTCTTGGGTAATCTTTGTTTATATATGTTTTATAATAATTAATATAACTATTAGAGATTATTCCTTTTTTATGTTATTATCAATTAAATTTTTATCTTCAATTCCGATTTTCATTTTGACATTTTTTATTTACAGAAGATCAAATTATTTTTGGTTGAATAATATTACAGCAAAATTAAAAAGATTTATGATTAAAAATGATTAAAAAATTTAAAATAAATTAACAGGGTATATTATTTAATAATATAAAAGGAAATTAAATGTTGAAAAATATTACAATATGTCATCTTACTTCAGCTCATCCAAGATATGATACAAGGATTTTTATAAAAGAATGTAAGAGTTTAAGTAAATATTATGAAGTAAATTTAGTTGTAGCAGACGGAAAAGGAAATGAAATTAAAAATGGAATAAATATATATGATGTTGGGAAATTGGATGGTAGATTAAATAGGATATTTAAAACTACAAAAACCGTCTTTAAAAAGGCAATAGAACTCAATTGTAATATTTATCATTTGCATGATCCTGAACTTATTCCCATTGGATTAAAACTTAAAAAACTTGGGAAAAAAGTTATATTTGATGCTCATGAAGATTTGCCAAAACAACTTTTAGGGAAATCATATTTAAATAAACCATTTTTAAAAATTTTATCAAAAGCTTTTGGAGTATTTGAAAAATATGCATGTAAAAAATTAGATTATATAGTTACAGCAACACCTTTTATAAGGGATAAATTTTTAAAGATAAATATAAATTCAATCGATATAAATAATTATCCAATTTTATCTGAATTATCAAATAAGAATTCTTGGAGTGCAAGAAAGAATGAAGTTTGTTATATTGGTAATATTTCAAAAATTAGAGGCGTGAAAGAAATGGTTAAAGCTATGGAATATACTAACAATATTCGACTTAATCTTGGAGGATGGTTTATTGAAAAGGATATTGAAAATAAAGTCAAGAATTTAAAAGGATGGACAAAAGTAAAAGAACTTGGCTTTTTAAATCGTGATGGTGTAGCAAAAGTTTTAGCCAATTCAAAAGTAGGTTTAGTAGTCCTGCACCCAATAATCAATTATAAAGATGCTTTACCTGTAAAAATGTTTGAATATATGAGTGCAGGATTGCCTGTTATTGCATCAAATTTTTCATTATGGGAAACAATTATTGAGGGCAATAATTGTGGAATATGTGTTAATCCATTTGATCCAAAAGAAATAGCAAAAGCGATAGAATATGTTATGGAAAATCCAAAAGAAGCGGGAAAAATGGGTAAAAATGGGCGAAGAGCAGTTGAAGAAAAATATAATTGGACAAAGGAAGAAAACAAATTATTAGAAATTTACAATCAATTAATAAATTAAAAGAGATGTATGGCATTTAACCTTTTTTGGTTATGGAGTAATAGAATTTATTAATGGACAGGAAAATTTAAATGAATTACTTTATAATTTTAGAAAACTTAAGGAATAAATTTTGAAATTAATTAGATATATAAGAACTATTAGGCATATGAAGATGATTCAAGTAGTATGGCGACTTGTATTAAAATTTAACCGACTCAAATTATTTCTATTTCCTCAAAAAATATTATATAAAAGTTTTCATATTCCAAAGCTCATATTGATTAATAATAATCATAATTCTATTAATTGTAAATTGTTTGATATGACAATTAAATTGGATGAAATTGATTGGGAAAAAAATAGAGACAAATTAATTAATTATCATTTACATTACTTTGATTTTTTAAATAATTGTAACAATCAAATTGGAGAACAAGCCATAAAAAAATGGATTGTTAATAATTCGCCCTCAGTTAATAATGATGGTTGGGAACCATATCCATTATCATTACGAATAGTAAATTGGATATTCTTTTTTTCACGACATGGTAGAAAGCCAGATAAAGAAATAATTAAATCACTATATTTACAGGGACAGTGGCTTTTTAAACAGCGAGAGCTTCATTTGCAGGCAAACCATCTCTTAAAAAATATAGTAAGTTTACTTTTCTGGGGATATTGTTTTGATGATAAAAAAATAATTAAATGGTCATTAAAAAATTTATACAGACAATTACAAGAGCAATTTACAAAATCGGGTTTACATTATGAATTTTCTTCTACTTATCATGCTATTTCTGTTATAGATATTTTAAATAGTTATAATTTAATTCAAAGTGAAGATGTAAAAATAGATAAAAAATTAATAATTGGAATAGAAAATGTTTTGAAAAATGGTGTAAAATGGGTTGAAAAATTGAGTGATGAATATGGTTATTTACCAATAGGAGATGTTAATTATGAGGGGTGCCCAAATGCAGATCAGATCAAATTATATGCTCAAAAATTAGGTGTCATTAAGAATGAAATGATGGATATTGAATTTCCAACTTTTCCATTTTTTAAAAATGAACATTTCAAAATTATGTTGGTTAATTCTTCTTTTTCTCCTAATTACAATTCTGCTCATTCTCATCAGGATAAATTATCAATTTTATTATGGTATAAAGATAAACCGATATTTACAGATACTGGAAATTACTCTTATAAATTTAGCTCAGAGCGCCTATATTCTAGAGATGTCGAAGCGCACAATACTATTCAAATAGATCAATTTCACCAAGCAGAATTATGGGATGTATTTCGTGTTGGGTATCGAGGGGAAATAGAAAAGGGGAAAATAGGAAATAAGGAAATATATTCTACTTTTATACATAAAAAATATAGACATCAAAGAAGAATTAAAAGTGTTGGAAGAAAAATTATTATCGTTGATATAATTATTGCTCAAGGGCATCATTCTTTTAAACAATTTTTTCATATACATCCGGATAATTCAATTAAAAAAACAACTAAAGGATTAATTGTTAATGATGTTGTAAATATTAAATTTCAGAATGATTATCAATTGAAAAAAACAGAGTTTTATCCTAAAATGTATAAAAAAGATGTGCAAAATACGGTAATTATTTCTGGAAAATTTAAAAATAAAATGGAAATCGTTACAGAAATTTATGATATTTTATAAACCTTAGGAATATAGACAACAAAAAATTATTATGACGTTATTTTTAATAAAAACCTTTGCAAAACCCATAAATTAATATTGCATAAAATAAATAATATGATTAAA
>Ga0222639_1000336_pt1 | contig 21827 bp, 19 predicted proteins | sample AntAcemetagen185_FD_179863 | JGI IMG/M metagenome (GOLD analysis project Ga0222639, IMG submission 179863) | Saline water microbial communities from Ace Lake, Antarctica - #185 | ecosystem: Environmental > Aquatic > Non-marine Saline and Alkaline > Saline | place: Antarctica: Ace Lake...
TGTATATGGTAAATCAGGATTCTCTTCGGCGCATTTACCCATGCGAGCCCAGTGCTCAATCTGACCAGCCAAAGACCTGTGGTCAATTCGGCTGAATCTTTTTGCCTCATCTACAAGCTTCTCCGATATTCTCACTGCTGTGGCCATGACCATTCCTCCAAATCTCTTAATAGGATGTGGCAAAATTCTATATCAAATAGTTGCATAATGCAATTATTCATTGCGTATTTATTGCGTACTATTTTGGGGGTAACGACCGCAGGTGGGACGGATGGAAATGGCAACGGAAAAATGACCCATCGTGGCAACCCAAATTTGACCCACTCCTTGGTTAGAAAAAAGTGTTTCCATGCCTTTTAAAATTCGATCGGATTTTACCGAAAAATGGTATTTTTAAGATAATATGCATTTTCTTAAAAATACTGCTAATTTGACTTTTTTACAAACTAATTATTGTAGTCAACGAATGAGGCTTGTGAGCGAGTGTCGCAGGTTTCAACCCGAACTGTGCAGGCAGGATAAGCGGAAAAGTGAAATGACCCGGAACGGTATCTAGTGGTTACGCCCGTGAGCAAACATTTGCGGCCTTATCCGGACGAAAGCGTTTGACAACCGGCCCCTGCCTAAATATAATAAAAAACGTTTTAAGTTGGAGAAGCTGCGCCCAGCATCCCCGTTACCGCCTCTGGCGTGGCAAGAAAACCAATCGCCCATGAGGAGCTAGAGAAATGGCCGAGATGGAAGACCGCTGGTTATCAGTAGACGAGATAGGCAAGCACCTCGGTATCAGCAGTGACACCGTTTACCGCTGGATCGACAAGTATGCGATGCCCGCCCATCGTATGGGCCGTCTTTGGAAGTTCAAGAAAGATCAGGTCGATGCCTGGGTTGAGGCTGGTGGTGCGGCAGACCGCAACAAAAAGGGTCCGGACGAATGAAGATCATCGACAACATCAATTCTTTGCTGGGCGACGATCTGAAGGCTTCCATCCACCCCACGGCCAAATTGAAAGAGGTGGAATCGGCTATTGAATTTGAACATACGTCAAAAAGCGCCATTGACCCTGAAGATGTAATCGCTTGGCTGGTTACGCAGCCGAATGCCAATGGCACTTTATATTTGGAAAATGTGGTGCGGCAGTATATGGGCGCGCTCCGTGCCGCACCCGCGAAACTGCAAATCCCTGTCGTATTTGATGTCAGGAGCGTTTTCACTTGCCATACACCTGATGAACTGAATGCCTATTGGGACATTTTCAGAGCTGCGCCAAACTATAATCAAGTGAACAGCAGCACTTCAGGTATGTTCTCTGCTGGTATGGGCTGCTACATGAGATATCTGCAACATCTACAAGATGAACTCAACGTGAAAAAGCCAGATGTTGTTCAGTTGATTGAACGTCACAATTTGGAGTATGTAGACAAGCGGGATTCAGGCGGCGCATTATGGGTGATTGGCGGTAGAAAACTATCGCCCACAATGCTGAAACTCCGGGACTCTGGTTTCCCTTTTACTTTCAAGGTTGGCGGTGGGCGAAGCAGCGATTACAGAGATGCTTGGTGGTATAAATTGTCAGAAACGGTAAGCGGGCAAAAGTTCGAAGAGTTGGAAGAAGCCCAGCCCGTCTATACAGAGCCGAAAAGTATCACGAATTCGGCACAGCGCGTTGACTTCACTCGCCCAGAACTCTGCGCCCAAACCCGCCCGCTGACTTGTACCATCAAGGGGCAAGCCGTCGTTCCGAGCAAGCAGAACTGGTCGCAGTTACTTGTAGCCATAACAGAGCGGTTTTTCGCGGAAGGCAACCCGAACCTTGAGTCGCTTGACCGCAAGCCGTTGTATGGCCGGAAGAGATTCTTTTTGCCGACCAAAGACGACTTCGGGACTTGTTTCCTGCTTTCAAATGGCAAGTGGATTTATACCAACTACAACCCACAAACCATCGTCTCAATTATCAGAAATCTGTGCCAACACTGCGGGGAGGACTTGGATGATGTTATTATCACCTACGAGCCAAAAGACGGCGCGCCGGTTCGCACGGTGCAGACATATTCACGCCCTACCTACACCGCTCCTGCTGTACAACCGAAGCCTATACTCGACGCTGCGGTTGTTGAGCAACTGATGGACGTGCTTTCATCGCACTTCGCCAATGGCTATAGGCTGAACTCCCCGATTGAGATGGCACGTTTCCGTTCGTTTGCCGCAGAGGATTTGGACGAGGAAATCACTCTGACCGATGAGGGACTGAAAAGGTACATTTCGGCTTGCGGAATAATCTTTGACGGAAAAGTCTATGCCGTGTCCGCACAGGCGAAAGAACGAATTAAGGGACTGGCGGAGGATTATTTCGCCGACGGCGCACAAGCCATATTCTTTGCCGAGTTCTACGCCAAGAACGAGAATTGGCTGTTCGAAGCAAGCGTGGTCAACGAGGATATGCTCATCGATATTCTCCGTAGGCTGTTTCCGAAGCTGTCGTTCACACAGACTTATTTCGGCTACGCGGACGCTTCCGTCTTTGCCTCTCTGGAGGGCGAAATCCTACGCGTGTGGGGTGACGATGTACTGCTGACCTACGGACAACTTGCCGAACGGTTGCGGTACATACCCCTTGATAGGATTAAGTCCCTCCTCGGTCAAAACGGCGACTTCATTTGGAGCAGCGTGGAGACCTTCTCACACGTCAGCCGAATTGAAATCACCGATGAAGAGCGGCAAGTAATCCGCGAGGCCGCCGTGCGGGAATGCAACGCTCGCGGATATGCCTCGATTACAGTCTTGCCCTTCGGTGAAATCGAGGAACACAACTACGAACTTTCCATCACGGCGGTTCATAATGCGGTTTACCGCATCTGCCTGTCGGACAAGTTCGATAAAAAAAGCAAAATCGTCGCGCGCAAAGGTGATGTCTTTGATGCGTTGGCCATAATGAAGGAATACTGCCGAACCATCGCCAAATGCTCGCTTGACGACCTGCTGACTTACGAGAAAGAACTAACGGGTGAAGTTCACCGTTGGATTCCGATGGAAGCGGGCAACACTGTTCTGGTTCGTATTGATAAAAACACATATGTGGCGGACAGATATGTTCACTTCAACGCCGACATAATTGACGAAGCAATCGGGCTGTTTGTTAAGGGAGATTATCTTCCGCTTAAGTCTTTCACCACATTCGGGGCGTTACCCGACTGCGGTCAGACGTGGAATTTGTTTCTGCTTGAAAGCTACTGCCGTCGATTTAGTCGGAAGTTTCGGTTTGATACCTCATCAGTTAATTCGCGGAACGCCGGAGCGGTCATCCGCAAAAGCTGTGGCATGGACTACATAGAGATTATGACCGATGCCGCGGCGAATGCCGACATTCCCTTAAAGGACACCGCCGTGGGTAAGTTCCTGTATGAGAGAGGCTACACGGGCAGAAGCACAACCGCAAAAGTTAACGAAATTATAGATAAGGCGAAAGCCATACGAGAAAGAAGGGATTGAAGATGTATTCGTACACCTACGACAATAAAACGGGCGGGATACTTCTTAATTCCTCGCCGAACGGGTTCTCCAAAGAACCCCGCCCGGTTTACGCGCCCGAATTGGACGTGCTGGGTTTTGATAAGTATTGGAAGTACGACAAGCAGACCGACCGCCCCTATATGTGGGCGGAAGCAAACCGTTACTACTATCACGGGACGCTCGTCGCAAAGCTGAAAGGCGGCAATGTCTACACCGCCCCTGAGATTATCATTCCGAACGGCGAGGGCGGCAAACCGATAATGCCGGAACCTAAAGGCATATCGCTTCGCCCCTTTGATATTGGGACTATGGTTGAAGCAAACCGTGAGATGCTTGAAATAATCGAGCAGACCACGGTCAAGAAAATACTGGCTATCTACACCAAGTACAAGGACAGGCTCGACTGCTTCCACGTGGCTTTTTCGGGCGGTAAGGACAGTTGTGTCCTGCTCGACCTCGTTAAGAAAGCCCTGCCCAAAGGCAGCTTCGTGGTGGTATTCGGCGATACAGGCATGGAGTTCCCCGACACCTACGAGGTCATCAAAAAGACCAAACAGCAATGTGCCGAGGACGAGATACCGTTCTACATTGCCAAGTCGCACCTCAACCCAAAGGAATCGTGGAAGTTATTCGGCCCCCCGTCGCGTGTGCTCCGTTGGTGCTGCTCGGTGCATAAAAGCACTCCGCAGACGTTAAAGTTGAGAGAAGTAACTGGCAAGAACAATTTTATCGGTCTTGACTTTGTTGGAGTTCGGGCTCAGGAGAGCGGTGCTCGAAGCACCTACAAGTACGAGAACTATGGCGCAAAGCAAAAAGGACAGTTCAGCCACAACTCAATCCTCGAATGGACATCTGCTGAGATATGGCTTTACATATACGCGAACGATGTGCTGATTAACGAAACCTATAAGAAGGGCAATTGTCGTGCCGGATGTTTGTTTTGCCCTATGTCGGGCGGCACAAGCGACTACTTACGCCGAACGAGCTATCCGGCAGAGATTGATAGCTATATCGATTTGATTAAGAATACCTACGATGGGGACAAGCGCAAGAAGAGCAACGCCGAATCGTATATCCTAAACGGCGGTTGGAACGCCAGAAAGAATGGGCGCGAGTTATCGAACAATGCTTTACGTTGCATTGAAAAAATCACAAACGGAGTCTTGACGATAACCATTACTGACCCTGATTCCGACTGGTTAGAATGGATAAAAACGCTCGGAGACTTGTGCGGCGGCAACGGTGACTACTCCGTTCAATTCGACGGCGAATACATACGGTTTTCCGTTAATGCGACAAAGAACGGCTACATCGTAACAATCCCGGAAGTTGTGCTGAAAGAGCGACCCTCATTCGGGAAGATATTCCGACAGGTATTCCGAAAAGCCTCGTATTGCAAAGGTTGCCGAGTTTGCGAAACGAACTGTCGATACGGTTGTATCAGTTTTGCTGACGGCAAAGTCAAAATAAGTAACTGTATCAGGTGTCACGAGTGTCACGCAATCGACAGCGGCTGTCTGCTGTTCCACTCTCTGCGCCACCCACAAGGAGGAGGTAAATCAATGAAAAGCCTAAACTCATTCGCCGACCACGCTCCAAAGCCCGAGTGGTTGCGCTCATTCTTTGAACTGAAGGAGGCTTTCTTTTCGGAGCATACACTGGGTCCAATGATGTTCGATATGTTTAGGCGTTTCCTTAAGGATGCTTCCCTAAATGAAAAGAACCACTTCACGTCGTTTGCCGAGTTAATCTCGCAGATTGGTTGGGAAAGGGATACGGCGCAAGGTCTGATTCTTATCAATCTTGTTGCCGAAAACCCGCAGATGGAGTGGTATGTAAACAATTTCGATGTCGGCAGAACCTATGCTCGTCAGACAGTCGAGGATATGCTGACCGCTGTTGATGTCAAACCGAAGGACGCTAAGTCAATCGCCAAATCCTACAAGCGTCTGGTCGAAACACCACTCGGCGCAAGCTTGCATTGGGGCTTCGTTACCGACGAGGGCGGCCTCGTCCGCACGAAATGCTCGGTGAGCGACCCGCGCGTGGTGCTGTACGGCCTGTTTAAGTTTGCGGAGAAGTGCAACGACTATAAGGAGTTCACGCTTGCCACGCTCTTGAATGAAAGCATCGATCGCGACGGCATCAGCCCCACCCGCATTTTCGGACTTGACCGCGACGATATGACGCCGTTCCTGTTGGGGTTGTCGGAAAAGTATCCGGAGTTCATAACCGCATCGTTCACGCACGACCTTGAAAAGATAACGCTGGCAGAGGACAAATCGTCTGGGGACGTACTCGACTTGTTTAAGGGGGATGTAGCAAATGGCTAATAACAACAAATACCGCGAATACTTTGACATTGACGAAAGGTATTTCCCTTGCATTGACGACGCAGCAATCAATGCCGGCGCTCCTTGGGACAATACGTATCCGCACAGCACATTTATTGATATGCTCACCGAAATGGAGCGTGCTTTGGCGCGGCAAAACAACGGCAAGACGCTCTGGATTGAGGGTGCATACGGAACAGGCAAGTCGCAATGCGCCTATGCCCTTCGAAAAATCATCGAAGTGCCGGAAGCGGAACTCCGTGCCTATTGGGATAGATACGAACCCCTGAAAAAGAAAACCGACCTGCTTGAAAAGCTGATTGGTCATAAGGGGAAAGGGATCGTGGTGGCTCATCGTTATGCTTCCGGCAGCATTATGTCGGCACGTGACCTCTTCTTTGCCGTTCAGGAAAGCGTAAAATCAGCTCTTGTGCAACAGAACGTATCCTATCTTGGCGAGAACACTCTCAAGGAAAGCATTATTGCATGGCTCGAAGATACTGACCATAAGCTGATGTTCAACAGCCTGCTGCAAAACCCTGATAAGGAGTGGAGAGCATTGTTCTCCCAATCTACCGCCGATGAAGTGCTGAACACGCTCCGCAAGAATGGCGAAGTTAAGTCTTTAGTGGATAATATCTTCCGTCTTGCAGACAAGGAGGGTATAACCGCGCTGACCATTGATTCAGACAGACTCATTAATTGGCTGACAGACATAATCGACCGCAACGACGTAAGGATTGTCTTTATTTGGGATGAATTCTCCGATTACTTCAAGAACAACCGCGAGAGCCTTTCGGAGTTTCAAAAAGTTGCCGCTTTGGTTCAGAATAAGCCCTTCTACTTCATTGTGGTTACACACGAGCCTCAGCAAATATATGTGGCAGACAGCGACAGGGGAAATCAAACTAAGGTAAGCGACCGCTTTATATCAATACCTATTGACTTGCCCGACAACATCGCATTCGACCTCATCGGTTCCGCTTTCAACGTAAAGCCCGCCGCCAAACCGCAGTGGAATATTCTCGCTGATGATCTGAACGACCGAGTCAAAAATTCCCGTTCCAAGGTTATGACGGTTGCGAAGATTGACAACCCACAGGTGATGAAGGACATTATGCCACTTCACCCGATGGCGGCTCTGCTCCTCAAAAACATAGCCTCTGCGTTCAAGTCCAATCAGCGGAGTATGTTTGACTTCATCAAATCCTCTAACACGGATGATGTGAAGGCGTTCCAATGGTTCATTGAGAATACGGGCCCCTTTGACGACCACCCGCTTCTCACGGTGGATATGCTGTGGAATTTTTTCTACGAGAAAGGCAGGGATAACCTCACATCAGACATTCGCCTGATACTGGACACTTTCCCGCAGCAGCAGAATTTGCGTGAGGATGAGAAAGCTGTCCTGAAAGCCATCCTTATAATGCAGGCGATTGACCAGCGGCGGGGTGGCATGATTGACCTGTTCAAAGCTACCGAACAGAACCTCAGCTATGTCTTTGAGGGCATCCCAGACTTAGAGGGAACGAAGTCCATCAATCTTGCGAAAGGGCTTAAGGAAAAAGGCATCCTCATTTCAAACCCGATAAGCGGAGGACGGTATGCCTATGCGGCTGCCGTGCTTGCGGGAGACCAAGCCAAAATCGACAACCACAAAAAAGATATACGACAAAACAGCACAACCTCGAAACTCGTGACCGAGGGTGGGCTTTCTACCGTGCTGTCTCTTTCACCTGCTTTGCGTCTGCGTTTCGAATCTGAACCTGGAACAGGCAAAATCACGCCCGTAACCACCGCCGACTTTACACGCACAATCAATATCCTGCGCGACAGAGCCACGGGGTGGAATTTCCACGCCGTTATCGCCTTTGCCAAGGACGCTGCGGAAGCGGCAATCTTCCGCAAGACCCTCAGAACTGCGGTTGCGAATAAGCAGTATGAGAACATCGTATTCATCGACGCGCTCTCTACACCGCTTGGCTTGGAGGCGGTTGAGCAGTATGTGGACTTCTCCGCTATAGCGATGTACTACCAAGGTAGCAACAACATGTCGTCGCGGGAAAGTTCGGATAAAGCAAAGCGTGTCTTAGACCAAGACTGGAAAAACCGTATCTACAACGGTCAGTTTGTCGTATACACCTACGCAAATCAAGAGGGCGAGAAACTCGGTAACGGGCAAGGCGTGGCAAGCGTCCTCCAGACCATAGTGACGACCAAATTCCCGTATGTGTTCGATTTCGCCAAGAGCCTTACAGAGAGCCAACTAAAGATAACTCCTGCGATGAAGCAATCGGCAAAGTCCGGCATATCGCAGGCCACGAGCGGTGTTGTTGTCGGCGTCGAGAAGCCCGTCCTTACGACCGTTTGGAAGATTGATAGGTATTGGGAAACCCCTACGACAGCGTCTTTGCCTATCTCGAAAATCAAAGTCGAGGTAGACAAACGCATCGAGGTCGCGTTTGCCCGCGACGGGCAGATTTCGATAGGCGAACTCTACGACTTCCTTGAGAAAACCTATGGCTTTGCGCCATGCAACCTCTCGTCGTTTATTGCCGGTTTCCTGTTGAAAGAGTACGGCAGTGAGCCGTTACGCTACAGCGACTCATCCGGCGGTCACGAGCAGATGACGCAGGACAAACTTGCGGAGATGCTCGGAAACTACATCGGCAAGTCTCCGAAGCCGACCTATATCGTGAAGATGACGGCCGACGAAATGGCGTTTTATGAACTTACCGAAAAGGCGTGGAGTATACCCGGAAATTCGTGTTCTTCCGCAGGACAGGCTGCCATATTCGTGTCTACGAAAATGCGCGGTCTGAATCTGCCGGTATGGTGCCTTGGAGAAGTGGACACAGTCGGCATCTTTGATGTGGTTCAGAAGTACATTGAACTTGTTCAGAAGGAAGGCAACGAGGCTCACAAGAAGGCGGTTGAAATCGGAAAAATTGCGTCCGCAAAGCCCTTGATCGCCGACAGCTTGTTTGCCCTGCTCACAAGTGAGAACTGCCAGAAAGGTATGCGCGAGTACCTACATTCCTTCGAGGACGGTAAGGTTATGGACCTCGCCACGGCAATCGGTGCTGAAAACAATGTGCTTGCCGACATTCGCCGCTTGTTCGAAGTGAAACACTCGTGCCTTTGGGATAAGCTGACGGGCGAGGACGAAATACGCAAACTGCTGACCGAGTACAGCATGGTCAAAGAGAGCAATAAAATCCTGAATACTGCGGGTCATTCCTTGACGAACGCTTACAAGGAGTGGCGCGAGCGGCTGAAGTTCATCGGCATCTCGTGCGAGGCTCTGCGGGCAAAGTATCCCGACTTGGCAAAAGTCCTCGACACGCTCCTGAAAATCTGTAAGCAAGAGGATATCCTGCCCGAACAGTTGAAAGCGTTCTATACGGAGTTAGTGACGCACAGCGCGGAAATCAGGGAGTTGCTGAACAACGACAGACGTGCTTTTGCAGAGGTCTATGAACCGTACCTTGAAGACCTGAGCGATAACGACATCGCCGATGTGAAGAGCAAACTCCAGACAGGCTTGTTTGAGTTACCGAAAACTGACTGTAACGTCAAGGTAAAAGAAGCTGCCGAGGAGTTCCGCAAGAACCAGTTGAAATCGCAGCTCTTCCGCTTGTGGAAAGAGAAGACGGGAACTAAAAACCCGCGTGAGTGGTCGAGCCGCTACAGGACGCCTATCCTGTGCTGCGTCTCCGAGGCCGAATACGAAAAAGCAAAGAAAGCATTTGAAACCCTCAACCGAAATTGGGGAACGGATTCCGAAATCAGAGTCGCTCTCGCATTCCTTGAATCCACTACACTGTTCGACATCCTTGCGGATGAAGAGAAGCGGAACGCGGCATTCAAGCGGGATATTGTCGGCGAATACAGCATCTTGCTTCCCGACCTTGATAAGATCAGGAATACACTCGACCTTTTTTCCGTAGACACTTACGATTGGCGCGACAATCCGAGCGTCAAGGGCAAGGTGAAGCAACTCGCCGAAGCCGAGTACAACGCTGGCGGCAGCGACAAGGTTCTCCTGAAAATCGACGAGATGGACGACGCCCAGTTGAAGCAATACCTCAAACGGCTCGTCAAGGACAGCATAACAGTCGGAATTGAAATACTGGCGAATGGGGGCGGGAAATAGAATGCAAATCGACTCGGTAAAGGGATACCTGACATCCTCCGTCAAAACGCCATATTTCCTGTTCATCAGCGACGGGCAGTATTCGACCGCAATGGATGAGTTGTCGGTCTTGGGGCTTGATTGCGTGCAGATGAGCGGCTTCTGCAACAACGACGACAAAATGCCTGACATCGATGGACTCCTCACCTATATCAATGTTGCCGATGTGAACGCAAATGGAAAAAAGTTCGTTGTAACGGGGCTTGGCGAGTTTCTTGCGCTTCGCGGAAGCGATGAGGCAACACGCAGCCTGTCGCGGCTGAAAGACCATAATGTCGGCGGTGCCAAAGTCGTGTTGCTTCTGCGAGGGCTTGCCTCGCTGATTGCCGGGCTGCGGATCGACCCGCGCTTTGACAGCCGTCGGTTCAGCGTGGTCGACAAGGCGGAGTGCGACTTATCGTTTACCCTTGCCGCCCCGTCTGTCGGGTTGTCGGCTTTATCGGGTTTCAAAGCGATGCTTGCGGAACTCGAAAATGGGCGGTGTGGTCGTGTTGTGGTGAACACGGCTGTCAATCTCGATAAGGCGATATTCACGGTACACCAAATCAGCAATGCCTACGAGGGCATTAAGTTCTTAACAAGGGGCTTTGCCTTGGCGCGTTCCTGCGGTAGCGACGCTCGCTGGGCAGAATTGCTGACAGAACTCAACCAGAGCAAAGGCTCGCTCGACAATGTCTTAGGAAAGCACGACCTTGGCAATAATCTGGACTCGGATTTTTACGCCCGCATTGCTGGGAGCGACTACCGCAACTGGCTCTATTTCCTCTGCCTGAAAAGCAAAGCAGACACATTGCAGAGCGGATACCTTCGGTTCGTACTGGACAAGACGAGCTGTTTTGAGGACTTTGCCGGGAATGTCCTGAACGCAATAATTGATATCCCCCACATGGATAAGCGGTTTCCCTCGTTCTATTGTGAGCGTAAGGCTCTGGTCGAGAAGTTCCCTGAGTCAGATATCGCAGACTTCGTAGTGAATAGTCGGCAAGTGGTGTCCGAAAGCATTTATAAGCTGACGGACGGGACAAGGGTGGAACGTGAAGAGATTATTGCTTGGTTCTCGAAAAACGGTATGGTTCCGCAGCTTGATGATATTTATCACGTGTTGGCGGTTTACCTGAAAAAATATGTTTTCAAATGCCCTGAACTCGCAGATTTGCTGACCGATTATTTCGAGGCGTATAAACGGCAAAAGCTGTCTAATAAACTTGAACCTGAATTCTTAGAAAAGGTTGATGAACTTGCTCTTTCGCGGAAGTTCAACAGACTGCCGACGCGGAATGAAATTATGGATAGCGTGGATAAGAGCGACACCTTCCTGTACTGGCTTGATGCCCTCGGTGTCGAATATTTAGGTTTAATCGAAGCCTTAGCACAAAAGCGCGGTCTGTCGATTCGGGTCAACATCGCCCGTGCGGAACTTCCGACAATAACGGCCATTAACCGAGACTTCTTTGATGCGTGGCAAGGTCGCAAAGAGAAGAACGATGAACTTGATGATACCAAGCACAGTGACGCGGGCGGTTATAACTTCACTAATAATGAATTGCCCATCCACCTTGCGAAAGAACTGGACATCATCACGGCGATGATAGACAAGGCGGCTACGGAACTTGCGCTAAGGCATTGCAAACGCTTCTTGATAGTAAGCGACCACGGCGCATCGCGGCTTGCTGTCCTGCGGCGCAAAGAGGAAAAATACGACACCGAAACCACAGGCGAGCATTCGGGGCGTTGCTGTAAACTGTTTCAGCCCTATGACCTCCCGTTCGCCGCAGAGGAGAACGAATACCTCGTACTTGCCGATTACGGACGCTTCAAGGGCAGCCGTGCAGCGAATGTCGAGGTTCACGGCGGGGCGTCATTGGAAGAGGTCGTCGTTCCCGTTATTGAACTGTCTCTGAAAGACAGAAGCGTAACGGTTAAGCTTGTCGATGAGACCGTGACCGTAGACTTCCGAACCGGCACGGAGATTAAGCTATTCTTTAACTCGCCGGTGCAGGATGTTTCCGTTGTCCTGAATGGGAAGCCCTACTCGGCTTCGCAGATAGACACAAACCACTACTCCGTGAAGTTGCCCGACACAAAACGGGCAGGCGACTATTCGGCGGACGTTTACGCGGGTGATAACCTGATTGGCAAGATTATGATTAAGGCGCAAGGCAAGAGCGGCAAAGTCAATGATGCTTTTGATGGCTTGTTTTAGGAGGTGCGATTGATGATTGAGAAACTCAAAAATTGTTTTGACGAGATGGTCGTGTATAAAGACTTGAAGAAGACCGGGAATATCTTTTCTTCCCTAAGTCTTCCATCATTTATGCGTGACTGGCTTTTGAAAAAATTCGAGGATGAAAACGGTAATTTTGACACCGATGATTTAGTGAATTTTGTAAAAACTTACTTGCCGCGCAAGGATGACTGGATTTCTATAAAAAACCGAGTCGTTGTTGATCGTGAAAGAGTCAGATTTCTCGCAAAAGCCTCCGTAGATATTGATATTAAAACTGCGAAGGTTTCGTTTTTTTTGCCGGATTTTGGATTGTCAAGCAAAAATACCATTATCGAGGATTCGGTATGGCAAACTTGTAAAGATGATTTGGTGCGAGGAAAAGAAACGTGGGGGATGGTCGAAATTGGCTATCGTCCACCAGATGAGAATGAGAACTTCGGCAAAATCAAACTAATCGCATTTAAAACCTTTTGTCCTTACACTATTGATATCGACTATTATAAAAACGCTCGCAGGGAATTTGCCACAGCAGAATGGCTTGATGTTTTGCTTGGGGCGGTGGACTATAATGCGAGTGGCTACCTCGGCGATGAAGAAAAGAAGTTAACCATGCTGACGCGTCTATTACCGTTTGTAGAGAAGAATCTAAACCTCATTGAACTTGCGCCCAAAGGTACGGGGAAATCGTATTTATTTGGCAACGTGAGTCGCTTTGGTTGGCTTGCAAGCGGTGGTGTTATGAGTCGCGCAAAGATGTTTTATGATATATCAAGACGTACTAATGGGCTGGTGGCAAACAACGATTTCGTAACATTGGATGAGGTGCAAACTGTTACTTTTCCTAATGTAGATGAAATGCGCGGTGCATTAAAATCATTCTGTGAAAATGGATATTGCAACATTGGTAATCACAGGGTAGATGGCGATGCTGGCGTGATCCTTTGCGGTAACATCAAAAAAGAGAAGATGGACGAGGATGGTTTCGGGAATATGTTTGAGGAATTGCCGCCCGTGTTCCACGAGTCGGCTTTGATAGAGCGTTTCCACGGTTTCATCAAGGGGTGGAATATTCCTCGAATGAACGACGATCTCAAGATTGCTGGTTGGGCGTTGAACTCGGAATACTTCTGCTCGATTATGCACGAACTGCGCGATGATATGAGTTACCGCGCAATCGTGGATGAACTTATCGAAGTCCCCGAAGCAGCGGACACCCGTGATACCGAAGCAGTAAAGCGTATCGCCACGGCTTACCTGAAACTGCTGTTCCCGCAGGTTCGCAGTGCAGACGACATCACCGCCCGCGAGTTCAAGCGTTACTGCCTCGACAGGGCGCGAAAGATGAGGGATACGATTAAGTATCAGTTGGGAATACTCGACGTGGAGTATCGCGGGAAAAACATCCCTGCGTTCAGTGTCAGAGCTGACCCTGAAGAAGTGAGGTAATTGGAAGGGGAGGGGGGTCAAATCTTTATCATTGAATTTATGGGGATTTGGCATTCATGGTAAGAATCTTAGTGGGAGTATTAAAGAATAAACATTTGACCCTAAGCTTCCCCCTCTTTTGTACGAGCGGATCACTGCCATGGTAAAAGCAACAACCAGGATACCCATTTCAGACATCATACTCGATGAAGCAATATACCCGCGAGACAGGATTGATCAGAAACGTGTCGGCATATTTACAGCAAATATCAGGGATGGTTTCACCTTTGATCCTATTGAAGTAGAACCCGCGCCTGGCAAGCCCGGTAAATACCGCATCCTCGATGGCGCGCACAGATGGAGCGCCTACAAGGCGGCAGGGATAACAGAGGCTGCCGTCATAATAAAGGACCTGGCTGGCATCGATCCGCTTCTCTATGCGGCAAAGAAGGCCATAGGCCCCCGGCAACTGACGGAAGAGGAAACAAGAAAGACTGCGAGACGGGCATTTCAGAACAATCCCCGCCTGACATCTTCAGAGATTGGTAAGGTCATTGGCCGTTCCCGGCAGGCAGTAGATTCCTATATTGCCGATCTCCGGGCGGCAACACAGATGGGCATGGAGCTCAAGATATTCCGTATGAACCGCCTCGGGATTCCACAGGACAGGATTGCAGGGAGATTGGGACTGGTCAGGGAAACGATTCGTAACCATTTGGCCAAAATGCCAACATTGGCATTTCAGCCAAATACCGATTTATCGAGGGGTTTCACCGTCTCCCAGGTGGCCGAAAAACATGGCTGGACAGAGCCGATGGTATGGTCGCTGGCCTTGGAAGGAAAAGACGATCTCCAACGATTCAAAGAACTTGACTGGGGTTTAAGGACATGGGACACGTGGGACTGGAATGACTGCGACCGGCGTTTCGGCGATGAGTGGCCGGGACGTATTCCAGGCCAAATGATTGCGCACATCCTCTACTATTTTTCACAACAGAACGACCTGGTCTTCGATCCAATGGGCGGCGGCGGTGTTACATCCGAATAATCTTGAAGCAGTAATGTGGGAGAAAAGCTCTGACCCTGTTCCTCAATATGTTCGTTCCGTGCGAATCGAATAGTGTCGCCGTCGCATTACCTAGCGTATATCATCAAGAATATTACTTATACTTGACATAGCTATCGGCCTATTTTAACATGTTTTTCATTACCATAAAGAATATTGAATATTGAAAACAAGCAAACCTGCCTGTTCACCCATTCAATATCAGGATATCAGGCAGAACTGCCTGATATGTAAATGTTATGCTACTTAACAGCAACCAAAAATTTATAGTAAAAAAAGGAGGATGAATATGAATCGAATATCGACATTAATTTGTATAATACTATCATTAAGCATTGGGGGGTGTGTTACTATGGGTGGTAACACTTCGGCGGAAAAGCGCCAGTCGGTTTTCACTATGAAAAATGAAGTTCTTTTAGATCTTTATAAACTAAAACCGGATGTTAAAGCTCAAATTTCCAGCGCCCCAGGTTACGCCGTATTCAGCAACGTTAATATCAATATTATTTTTGCCAGTTTCGGGGGCGGATATGGTGTAGTCAAAAATAATAAGTCTGGGAAACACACGTTTATGAAAATGGGTGAGGTTGGCATCGGTTTAGGCCTTGGCGCTAAAGACTTCCGCGTAGTGTTCGTATTCCATAGCTCTGATACCATGAAACGTTTTGTGGAGCATGGCTGGGCTTTTGGTGTTCAAGCTGATGCAGCAGCTAAGGCTAGTGACAAAGGGGCGGCTGTTGGTGGTGAGGCTACTGTCGATAATATCACTATATATCAGTTAACAGAGTCTGGTTTAGCTCTTCAGGCAACGGTTAAAGGTACGAAATACTGGAAGGATAATTCGTTAAATTAACTTGTTATTAAAGCATAACAAGTCATTCAACCAGACCGCTAATAGCTCGGTTCGCTCGCTTATAGCGGCCGGTTAATTCAATTGTTATGTGGAGGAAGAATAGTGAAGAAAGTAGTGTACTGCATTTTGTCTGCCCTCCTCGTGGCAGGTTGCGCATCACCGAAATATGCCCAAGATGTCCGGTCGGTTCAGCTGATCAAGTCAACCGCAAGCTGGAATGGCCAGCCGTTGCCGGGATACGCTGGGGGTACGCCAGAGATCACGATTCTGCGGATCACGATTCCGCCAGGCTATACTCTTCCGATACATACCCATCCATTCATCAATGCTGGTGTTCTGCTCAAAGGCGAACTCACCGTCATTACAGACAGTGGACAAGTATTGCGCCTGACGCCGTATGATCCAATAATTGAGGTCGTGGACACATGGCATTATGGAAGGAATGAGGGGGATGAGCCAGCAGAGATCATCGTATTCTACGCGGGGGAAAAAGGTGAGCCGATAACCATCAAAAAGCCAGAAAACGAACAATCACACAACAAGGAACTGAAGACGACGCCGTAAACCGCGCGCCTTAGCTCAAGCGTTATGCTAACTTTGTAATTCCCAAACGGCTTGTAAGGTGCCTCCAGGAAACCGACTGGAGCGCCTTAAGGGTGATCGAGAGAACCAGTACAGTATCCGGATTAATCAGCAATATCGAATTTGTTTTATATGGGAGGAAGGTCATGCCTGCGAGATCGAAATCACAGATTACCACTAATGACGTTGTTGGCCGGCGACTCCCCCGAAAGCGTCCGCCAACTCATCCGGGGGAAATGCTTTTCGAGGAATTTGTTAAGCCCCTTGAGCTAACACAGACAAAGCTTGCTCGTCATCTGGGTGTTTCCTACCCTCGCCTTAACGAAATCATCAAGGGTCGGCGTTCGGTAACTCCAGATACCGCTTTACGGCTGTCTCGTGTGTTGGGTATGTCGGCAGATTTTTGGTTGGGTTTGCAGCAGGATTGGGATCTTTGGCACGCCATGAACAGTCCTGAGGCGAAGGTGATTTATCGGCTGAAGCCAATTCATCGGGATGGGCAAAATGTCGTATAATAGGCGCTCAAGGCGGACCGGGCGGGCCTGCGCCGCTTAGGAAGTTTTTTTCAATCATCTAAGTCACATGTTTCAAGTAAAGCTCTGCCCGGCTGCTTAGCTTGGCGTTATGAGCAAGGATAATGAATAATGGCATTCACAGACATCGATCTCCAGAAAGTTAAAAATAAAGTTGGCGTTTTTTGTTCAGAGAGAACGCCGGAACATTTTAAGGATCAATTGCGGTTTGAATATGAGATAGAGAAAAATAATGTAATCATTTATGAAGTGCGTCCAGTCTGGAAAAACCCTTCGGAATTCACAAAAATGCCAATGGCCAAGTTGGCGTATGTTAAAAGCCAGAACATCTGGAAGTTGTATTGGAAAAGGGCAAATGAGAAATGGGTTATCTACGAACCAAAAGGATCGGCTAAAGACTTAGGAATTTTGGTTAAGGAAATTGATAAAGATTCCTTTGGCTGCTTCTTTGGGTAGAAACTGCTCATAACAACTGCATTAACGACGGCCTGGCAAAAGCTGCGCCGCTTTGCTATGCAGCTTTCACCAGCCGGTTATGCAGGGCGTTATGCGGCACAAGCAACAGCTACTAAAGTTGCGAAGTTTACACTCTAATTCAGCGTTTTTACGCAAAGTATATGGTTAATATAGCACATGCCAATAAATCCTGTTGATCCAAAATGGCTGGAAATTCTCAAGGCGAGTGAATGGCAAACAACTGCCTTGGCGATTGCTTGTGGCCTGCTCGTCGCGTTGGTTAAATTCAAGGTCATCCCAACGACCGATAGCCCTTTATGGACCGCTCTCCCTGCAATTGGCACGGTGATTTTTGGATGCTTGGCTTTGGCCGCGATAGGTAGTGCGTTGACAAAAGTATTTAAGCCAGCTGTTATATTCGATCAATGGCGTCTAAAACGCCGTAAGGAAAAAGCGGTACGTGAGTATATCCCGTATATGAGCGATAAAGAGCGAGAAATCATCGGATACCTGTTGTACCGCAAACAAAAAATGTTTCAGACTAATCAGGATGGAGGATATGCAGCTCCGTTAATATCGAAAGGGATTATTCAGTATTCTGGTGTGCCTGGACAAGCTATTGACCAGATTCGGGTGCCATTTGAAGTACCCGATCATGTCTGGCGTATACTTGAAAAGAATCGAGAGGCATTTCCCTACGATCCTCCACCTAATGGCGAAGTTGAAAGCCATCCTTGGGCAATTCATTCATTTCCCCGGCCAGTCAGCGGCACGTTCGGCCTATAAGAAATTTAGTGATAATCCTGTAGAAATACAGTAAGAGGTGTTAGTGAAAAGATCGAATTTTGATTTGGAGAGACTTCAATCCGCTGAAAAGTTAGAAGCAAATGAAAATTTTATCCCATGTCCTTGTGATAAAGGCGATGAAGTGTTTCCAAATGGCATTTTTGTGTTTAATATCACAAAAATGCTTGAGTATATAAAAAAGAATTCGAATAAAATCGATCTTGTAGAAGTCTCAGTGGCTGATTTCCCTAAATCATTTTCATCTATAGACGAAACACATGCGGATTTGGTCGATGTTTCTTGTCCAGTATTATTAGCTGAAATTTCTCCTGGGTATTATAATTTGATTGATGGCAATCACAGAATGGAAAAAGCTCGCAGAATGGGGATAAGCCGCATACTTGCGTATAGATTGAATGTAAAACAGCACATAGAATTTTTGACTGCGAGAGATGCGTATTTATCATACGTCGAATATTGGAATGGCAAATTGAAGTAATTGTATAGCCGCAATAAAAGGCCGAACAAAAGTATTGAAAGGGGCTGGGAAAAGCTGCACTCCCTTCGGTCGCTCCACTTTTCCCAGCCCCTCATGCTTGGCGTTTGCGATAACACAATATGGAGAAGCAAAAATGAAGATCAATTTTGAATGTAAAAAATGCCGGAAGAAATTCGATTGTGATGTCGGGAAGATCGGAATTGATGATAGTAGCATGCGTCCCACATTCGAGAAGGACATTATTTGCCCTCAATGCGGTAAACTGTCGATGGATGATGTATTTCTCACGGAACTAGGCCAAAGCCAAATGACAGAAGCAACTATAGAACTGTAACGATCTCAATCTGAAATCGATAATCGCTTTCGCGAACAAACGGGTCAACAGTACAGCAAGGAGCGGCCGTTTTGAAAGGCCAAAACAGCTTTTGAAAAAAATGCCATCAACCATCTTTTGTGGAAACCCTTGCTACCCGTTACCCTTGGCGTTATAATTGTCGATGAGAGGAAAATATGGAAGAAAACCTCTATTTGAAATCTGCAATTTTAGAGGTTATCGATAATCAACTTCAGGCGAATGATCCGCCTGAGACTCGTCAAACTTTTGATCGTTTGATATCCGAAAAATATTCTGAAGAAGAGGCTAAGGAGCTTATTGGCTGCGTTGTTACTTCAGAAGTTTTCGATGTACTGAAAAAAAAGGAACCATTTAATCCCGAAAGATTTGCAAAGGCGCTCAATGAGCTTCCAAAGCTTCCCCAAGATTGGGTAGTGTAAGATATCTTGTGTAAATTTAAAATGATGTAGAAAAAAGGCGCTTTTCCTTTAAAAGGGTTTATCCCAAAACCTAAATAGAAAGGAGAAAGCGCCATGAAAAAGGAATATTAAATAATGAGCAAAAGAAAAAATCGAGTTTGTCCGGTTGAAATAGCGGGCGGTCTCGATACTAGGTTTCGAAGATGGATACAAAATCCACAGAAAATATTAAGTCCCTATATTAAAGAAGGGATGATTGTTCTGGATATAGGCTGTGGTCCAGGCTTTTTCGCTATTGACATGGCTCAAATGGTTGGCAAATCCGGTCGAGTTATTGCTGCTGATTTGCAGGAAGGGATGCTTCAGAAGCTACGAGACAAGATTCAAGGAACTGAACTTGAGGAACGGATCGCACTACATAAGTGCGAAGTGCAAGAAACAGGTGTGTTAGAGCATGTTGATTTTGTCCTTTTATTCTATATGATTCATGAAGTTCCTAATGTGGACAGATTTTTTAATGAAATAGAAGCGATTCTAAATCCGGGTGGGCAAGTTTTCATGGTCGAACCACCATTTCATGTTTCAAAAGAGGCCTTTGAAAATACTATAAAAAAAGCCAATGACGCTGGCCTGGCAGTAGTTGAAAGACCAAAATTGTTTCTTAACAAGGCAGTTGTATTGAAAAAGGGCTAACAATAAAATGCGCCTGACTTTTATTCCGCTGCGGCTCCATAAAAGCAGGTGATTTAGGTGTTAGATGCAGAAAGATAAAGGAGGAGCATCATGGATATTCAGACACTAACAACATTCTTTATGTGGTGTACAATCATAAACGGGGCCCTGTTGGTCTTCTGGACCTCAATGTGTATATTGGCCCCGGATTTGGTATACCGTACGCAAAGCAAATGGTTTCCCATTCCCCGAGAAACCTTCAACGTGGTCATGTACTCGCTCCTCGGGTTGTTCAAAATCGTCTTTCTGGTTTTCAATGTCGTTCCCTACGTGGCTCTGCTGATCTGCGGATAAAAAGGAGCATCCAACAAAACCTTGCACTTGACGGCTATTCCGCTGCGCCCCATAGCAGTAACTGAACATGATACAAGGGTTGCGAAACGCCTTCAGCACCATGTTTCATTGCATGATGAAACCACATGAATAACATAGTCGATAAAAGCCGCGCCGCTGATGCATGGCGTTAAACAAAACTAAAAACCAAGTATTGCAAGTATTGAGGTTACTATGATTATAGAAATAGCTGGACATAAGTTTGATGCCGTTTTTGAAGATAGCAGATCACCTAAAACTTGCGAGTCCTTTCGCAAAGTAATACCCTTTGTAAGTAAAGTCGTTCACGTTCGCTGGAGTGGCGAAGGGATGTGGATTCCTCTTGGTGACAGGGACTTTGGTGTAGGATATGAAGACGCCACATCCTATCCAGCGCCTGGTCAGGTATTATTATACCCTAAGGGGAAAAGCGAAACTGAGATATTGATAGCCTATGGCTGTGTTCACTTCGCATCTAAAGCAGGCTCCCTTGCAGGAAATCATTTCGCAACTATTACTTCTGATCTGGAAAAGCTAAGGGAAATTGGTGTGTCTACTCTGTGGGAAGGCACCAAAAGTATTGTATTCAGTGATTAAGTTAAAACTAACCAGGTACAGCGCCCTTTATTTAGGGCAGATGTTAGGTCTTTGAATGGGAAAATTTTTGATTCGCGACTCCAATGAGCTCGACTACCAGACTATCGTTGACATAAATGATGTTGAGGTCCAATACACAAGTCCGATGGATGTAAAGCGTTTACGCGATCTTGACCAGCTTTCTGCATACCACAGGGTGGCAGTCGTTGGGGGCAACATCGCGGCTTTTTTACTTGCTATGGGGAGAAATTGCTCATACCAAAACGAGAACTATGATTGGTTTTCTTCACTCTATCCTGGCTTTCTATACATTGACAGGATTGTGGTTGATGCAAAATATGCTGGCTTAAAAATTGGAACGATGTTGTACCGGGATATCTTTCATTACGCCCGTTCTAATAGCATTCCTATCATCACCTGTGAGTACAATCTTATACCGCCAAATGAACCGTCTCGCCTATTTCACGAGAAATTCGGGTTTAAAGAAGTCGGTATGCAATGGATATGTAACAGTACTAAGAAGGTGTCACTTCAAGCTGCAGAGGTATAGCAAGTCGTTACACGCTGCAAAATTACTCAATTCGCTAATCCTGAGTACTCGAGATATACACAGGCGCTGGAGGAATTGCAGAAAAAGTAAAACACTTGATTCCCTATCTCAGCCTATAGTGTCTTACCATCGTCCTCTCACGACGCGATAAGAATGAGCGCGACGATGGCGACCACAACGCCGAACCACTGTCGCGGAGCCAGGCGTTCCTTGAGAATGAACCAGGCCAGGAAAATCGTCCCGGCTGGGTAGAGTGAGGTGAGTGTCGTCGATATGTCGAGTCTTCCCAGGCTGGATGCCAGGGCGAAGAAGATGTTGCCCGCGGTGTCAAAAAGCCCCGCCAGCAGGACGATAAAGAGAAGTCGAAGATTCCACGGCGCCACTGTCTTCCTCCGGCGCGTCATAACAAATACCGAG
>Ga0222639_1000343_pt1 | contig 21678 bp, 16 predicted proteins | sample AntAcemetagen185_FD_179863 | JGI IMG/M metagenome (GOLD analysis project Ga0222639, IMG submission 179863) | Saline water microbial communities from Ace Lake, Antarctica - #185 | ecosystem: Environmental > Aquatic > Non-marine Saline and Alkaline > Saline | place: Antarctica: Ace Lake...
GATAATGCTAAAAAAGTGCTTTTTTCCAGTGATAATGACTTGCACTCAATGAACATTGATAAGAAAGAGAGCATATGTTTAACAAATACTGCATGGAACAGTTTCCCAAGTGCTTCATTAAAAACAAATAAGATAGCTTTTATATCTAATAGAAACGGGAATTATGATCTTTGGATTATGAATAGTGATGGAACTAACCCGGTTCAAATTACGAATGACAAATATAATGAATTATATCCCTGCTTTTCTTCTGATGGAAGCAAAATTGTCTTTCAGTCAGATAAAAGCGGAAACTTTGATATATGGGTAGCTAAGCTGCCTGAAAACATGTAAAAGAGGAGGTGATAATATGGTTATTGGAGCTAAGGAAACACAACCACAGGAACAGAAAAAGCAGAATCCACTGGTAGTTATAGGGCTTATCCTTGTTATTGCAGTTTGTGTTGGTTTTATGATAAAGACGCTTATGCCAAAGAAGTATCCTCGACCAATAGTGAATTATGTGTGTGAAAACTGTGATGCTCGCTTTAGTGCAGAATATCAGACCCCTCCTATTAAATGTCCTGAGTGTGGAGAGAAGAAGGCTGTTCGAGTAGTAAAGTATCAGTGTAAAAAGTGCAAGCATATCTTTGAGCAAAGAATTCGTAGTATGGACGATGAGATAAAAATATCTAAATGTCCTAAATGCGGCAGTAATATGTTAATACCTGTGCCTGAAGTACCTGCAGAAAAAGTAAAATAATATACGCATCCAAATGTAGGGGCATAATATCTTATGCCCCTATGCATTAAATACCGAACCTTCTGTAAATTTCTTCGACGTTTTTTAGGTGTATTTTAATATTAAAACTTTCTTCTATTTCTTCCGTAGATAATATGCTGCATATTTTTTTGTTTTTTAGGAGGGCTGTTTTAAAATCCCTTTTTTCTTTTGCCGCTTCCATTGCGCTTTGTTGTACTATTTTATATGCAGACTCTCTGCTTAAACCTTTCTTTATTAGTTTCAATAATACTGTTTGAGAAAAAATATTGCCTTTGGTCTTATCTATGTTCTTTTTCATGTCTTCAACATTTACCACAAGATTCTTCATTAGATCAGTAAATTTAGCTAACATGTAGTTCAAAGCAATTGTGCTATCAGGAATAATTATCCTTTCCACAGATGAGTGTGAAATATCCCTTTCATGCCATAAAGAAATATTTTCCATTGCAGGTATGGAATTAGCCCTGACTAATCTTGCTAAGCCACATATACGTTCACAAATAATAGGGTTTTTCTTATGAGGCATAGCAGAAGAACCCTTCTGTCCCTTGGCAAAAAATTCTTGTGCTTCGTTAATCTCTGTGCGTTGTAATGCCCTTATCTCAGTAGCAAATTTTTCCAGAGAGCTTGCAATCAAACCTAACGTTGTCATTAGTTCTGCATGTCTATCTCTTTGCAATACCTGTGTTGATAATGGAGATGGGGTAAGTCCAAGTTTTTTGCACACATATTGCTCCACGTATGGATCTATATTAGCGTAAGTTCCTACTGCACCTGAGATTTTTCCGTATTTTATTGTATCCTTTGCATTTTCAAGTCTGTTTATATGCCTTCCAACTTCGTCAAACCAGAGAAGCATTTTTAATCCAAATGTTATTGGTTCTGCATGTACACCATGTGACCTGCCGATCATGATAGTATTCTTGTGTTTTTTAGCCATGTTCTTAAGCACAGTTCTTAAGTTCCCTAAATCCTTCAAAAGCAAATCTACAGCTTGAACCATATTATAAGAAAGAGCAGTATCCAATATGTCAGAAGAGGTAAGCCCCATATGGATGAAGTGTGCATCCTTGCCTACTTTTTCAGATATAGATGTAAGAAAAGCGATCACATCATGTTTTACTATCTTCTCTATTTGATGAATTCTCTTAATGTCAAACTTACTTTTGTCTTTTATTCTTTTCAAAGATTTTCCTGGTATATCCCCAAGTTCACACAGAGCCTCACAAGCAAGCAGTTCAATCCTGAGCCATGTATTAAACTTGTTCTCATCGCTCCAGATTCTTTTCATATCAGGCAGAGAATATCTAGAAATCATCTAACTGTCTCCTTTAGCATCTATTAATTTAAAATTGAATTTATTATATCTTGTTTTATTAGCAGTGTCTAATTTATCTTCCTATTGCTTTGCATTTAAACCTCAACTTGAGTATAATTGGTATCACTATGGTTATTGTTGACGGTTATAATGTGATTTATGCATGGGCTTGCTTAAGAGAGGCTAAAAGAAAAGGATTAGAATATGCCAGAGAGAAACTAATTCATATTATGAGTAGATATCAAGATTTTAATGACAAAAACGTGTCTATAGTGTTTGACGGTTCTAAAAGATTTGACCATCTCCCTTTTGATCAGATAGAAACCGGCATAAACGTTATTTTCTCAAAGAATGGCAAATCTGCAGATACAGTTATTGAAAGAATGATTTATAAGCTTCCAGATAAATCAAAAGCTTTAGTAGTAACCTCTGATCGCCTTGTTCGCATGATGATAGGAGGAATGGGAGCAAGAAGCGTTTCTGCAGAAGAATTTGAACCAATGGTTAAGAATTAAAAATCCCATGTCATTTTTCAAACCAAACATTCAAAATAAGCTTATCTTTTCCTTTATGTTAATGGCTCTTGTGCCTATCTTAATCTCAACCTTTGTAGCTACAAGGGTAATATCTGTACAATTAGAAAAAGATATAAAGCGAAAAATCCATAGCGCAACAGATTTAATTACAGACAAAATAGATAACCTGGAAAATAGATCTGCTCTAATCGGAGAAATTATACTTAGCAACTTCGTGTTTATGCAAGCATTTAAACAGCAAGATGAAGAGCAGATAATAAAACTTCTGGCTATGCTAGAGAAGGAAATGCAAATTGACACAATACTCATTACAAATGAAAAAGGAGAACTTAAGTTCTCTTCAGGAAGTATTTCTCCAAGTGTAATGAACCAGGTGGATAAGAAAAGAATGCTTGTGCTTTTGGAAAAGGATAATATAAAAAAATTAATTGCTGGCGTAGGGTTAGAAATTAGGGAAAACGAGAAAGTAGTAGGGAAAATAGTGGCAGGCTATACTGTTAAAAAAGAAATCTTTCAGGATATAGAGAAGAAAATGGGAGTTGATATAGACCTGTTTTTTGAGTCAGCGCAATATCCAAAAACGGCAAAGGACAGGGGACGAGTAATGTTTAGTGTAGAAGAACTTATCAACAAAATATATGCGCAAGGCGCTTCCGAGTATAGAAAGGATATCTATCATAATAAGCTGCATTTTTATGGATTGTGCTCCCCTTTTATGAGCCCGGATAAAAAGGTCTTTGGAGTTGTGTTTGTTGGCATACAAAAAACCTATGCCTTTCAAACTGCTGTCGGACAATTTCTTATAATATTAATATTCCTTGGTGTATCATTATCTGCAGTAATAGGAGTTCTGATAGCGCGAAGTATTTCTCATCCTTTGCGCAAGTTTACATGGGGAATAAGAGCTGTAGCAAGAGGAGATCTTGAACATCAGATAAAGATCAAGGCAAAAGGAGAGATAAAAGATTTGGCAAACGCCTTTAATGATATGATCCAGCAACTACGCAGGCTGAGACACCTAGAGGAGGAGCTACGCAGAAAAGACCGTCTTGCAGCGCTCGGCGAACTTGCTGCTGGGGTAGCTCACGAGATAAGAAATCCTCTGGTCATTATTAAAAACTCTGCGCAAATACTGGGAGACAGGTTCCAGGGACAGGATGATAATAAGGAGCTGACTCAATACATAATCGAAGAGACTGACAGGTTGAATAAGGTGGTAACGTCGTTTCTCGATTTTGCGCGTCCTCAAAAATCAAATCTTGAAATTGACCAAATTGCACCTATCATAGATAGAACATTGCAGATGACAAATATAGAAATATCAAAAAACCACATTGAAGTGGTTAAGAATTTTCAAAAGAATTTACCTTCGGTAAATGTTGATAGCGAACAAATGCATCAGGTGTTTCTCAATCTTATTCTTAATGCTATTGGGGCAATGCCCGATGGCGGAAGGCTGGAAATAAAAACGGCTGTCAAGAAAGATGATAACAAAAACATGAAATTAATGAAGATATCATTTAGAGATACAGGCTGCGGCATTTCCGAGGACGCAATGGACAAAGTGTTCAATCCTTTCTTTACAACAAAATCTGGAGGTACTGGTTTAGGGTTGGCTATTACACATAAAATAATTGAAAATCATGACGGGACTATTGAAGTAGAAAGTCAAGATGGCAAGGGAAGTATTTTCTCTGTATATATTCCAATTAATTCCCCGTAAAAAGGAACAGGTATGAATAAAGCAAGTGTGTTAATTGTAGATGATGAGCTAAAAATACGCAGAATTTTACAAATTATGCTTGAAAACGAGAATTATAAAACTGAACAGGCTAAGGATGGGCTTGAAGCTCTGGGAAAAATGGAAACTATGGATTTTGACCTCATTATTACAGATATGAAGATGCCTAATATGAGTGGAATTGAACTGTTAGAACAAATACAGAAAAAAGATAAAACAGTGCCAGTAATCATAATGACAGCATACGGTACAATTCAGACTGCTGTAGAAGCAATGAAAAAGGGAGCATATGACTATATTCTCAAGCCATTTGACTTAGAAGAAATGAAGATCACAGTTGATAAGGCATATAGACTTACATTTTTAGAGAAAGAGAATAAATATTTAAAGGAAGAGTTGGAAGTCAAGTATTCAGATAAAATAATTGGGAAAACCAGCAGAATGAAGAAGATGTATAAGTTAATAAAACAAGTTTCCAAGACAAAGGGCACAGTATTAATATATGGAGAAAGTGGCACGGGAAAGAAACTTATAGCTAGAACAATTCATAACTGTAGCCCTAGAAAAGATGGGCCTTTTATTGTTGCTAATTGCCTTTCGCTCTCTGAAAAACTCTTAGAAAGTGAACTGTTTGGACACGAAAAACAAGCTTTTTCAGAAGCAGAAGAGCGAAAGATTGGGAGACTTGAGTTAGCTAATAATGGAACTCTCTTTCTTAATGAAGTAGGAGTTCTGTCTGAACAAGTTCAAGATAAACTTCTCAAAGTACTTGAAAAAGAGACATTTGAGAGAATGGGAGGAACAAAGACAGTAACAGTAGATGTGAGGATTATTGCTGCAACAAATAGAAACCTGTCTGTAGCTACATCGGAATCCAGATTTAACAAAGTTTTCTACAACAAATTGTCGGATTCTTATATATCTTTACTGCCACTGCTTGAGAGAAAGAGAGATATTCCATTTTTAGTTCAGTATTTCATTCAGAAATTTTCTCAATCTACTGGGAAAAGAATTGACGGTATTTCTCATGCTGCAATGGATGCGCTCATAAATTATGGTTGGCCTGGGAATGTGCGTGAGCTCAGAAATGTTGTTGAAAGAGCTATTGTTCTTGAGAGAAGTTCCATAATTGGACAAAAAAATCTGCCGTTCTACATTGCAGCCTCTGAGAATAAAATATCTAAATCAGAAAACGCAGAGACATATATTGAAACAAAAAAAGACGTTGTTGACGACTTTGGGAAAGAGTAGAATAGAATCCATGAGTAATATACTAAACATGACCCTTGCACAAATCGCCCGACTCATAGATGGGAAGGTTGAAGGGGATCCAGGTATGGTTATAATTGGAATTTCAGGCATAAGAGAAGCAAAAAGGGGAGATATAACCTTTTTAGCAAATGCTCGTTATTATCCTCTCTTGAGAACTACCAAAGCCTCAGCAATCATTGTTGATAAAAAGACGGATAAAAATGGGAGGCCTGTAATACGCACAGATAATCCGTATATTGGGTTTGTTAAGATAATGGAATATCTACAGATAAACAAGGAAATGCCCTTACCAGGGATTCATAAGACTGCTGTTATAGGTAAGAATGCTAAACTGGGAAAGAATATTACCATAGAGGCACATGTCGTTTTAGGTAATGATGTGCAAATAGGAGACAATACTGCTATTTCCCCCGGAGTTTTCATAGGTAACGGCACCAAGATAGGTGCTAATACACTGATCCACGCAAACGTAAGTATAAGAGAAAGAATCACAATAGGTAGCAATGTAATAATTCACAATGGCGCAGTGATTGGAAGCGATGGCTTTGGTTTTACGCCGATCAAGGGAGTTTTTCATAAGAAAGTTCCACAACTTGGCGCAGTGATTATTGAAGACGATGTTGAGATTGGAGCCAACGTTACTATTGACAGAGCTACAACCGAGCAAACGAGAATCGGAAAAGGGACTAAGATTGATAATCTTGTTCAAATTGCGCACAACGTAGAAATTGGCGAACATTGTGTAATTGTTGCGCAGGTTGGTATATCAGGATCTACAACATTGGGAGATAAAGTCACCATTGCAGGTCAGGCCGGACTTGCAGGACATATAAAAATCGGTGATAATACAATAATAACCGCACAATCTGCGGTGACTAAAAACATCAGTTCTAACATGTGTGTATCCGGTTATCCTGCTATACCACTCAAAGAAGAGCAAAAGATTAAAGCGTATCGCAATCGCCTGCCGGAAATGCACAAGACTATTCAAGAACTTTCTCAAAAAATAAGAGCTCTAGAGAAGAAACTTGGTTAAAAAGAACAAGATTAAAATCCTGCCAGAACATGTCTCCAATAAAATTGCAGCAGGCGAAATTGTCTTAAGACCTGCATCAGTAGTAAAAGAACTCATAGAAAATTCCATAGATGCTGAGGCAACAAGAATTACAATAAATATCAAAGCCGGCGGGCAAAAACTAATAGAGGTAACAGATAATGGAATGGGAATGGATCCTGATGATGCTGCGCTTGCTTTAGAACGCTTTTCAACAAGCAAAATTAGAAATGCAGACGATATCTTTCAAATAAATACACTTGGGTTTAGAGGCGAAGCTTTGCCTAGCATAGCTTCAGTTTCAAGATTGGAACTTATAACCAAATCCGAAGACAAACATCTAGGATTTTATATAAGAACAGTCGGCGGGAAAATAGAAAAATCCCAAGTAACAGGCTGCGCTAATGGAACAACAGTAAGAGTTGAAGACCTGTTTTTCAACACACTTCCCAGACGCAAGTTTCTGAAATCAGAATCAACAGAGATGTCGCATATCCTGAATGCTGTAACGTTTGAAGCGCTCGCCAGGCCCGATATATACTTTAGACTTGTTCATGATAGACGTGAACTTATTAATATAGGACCGTCTCATGATCTTTTAAAAAGAATAACCTCTATTTTTGGAGAACAAGTATCAAACAATCTACTGCCTATACAAGGTGGGAACGAGCTCTTAAATATCTACGGATTCATTTCCAAACCCGAAGAAACACGCGCCAACAGAAACAGCCAGCTTATATTCATAAACAAACGCTGTGCTCATAATAAATCTATATCTCACAGCATATACGAAGCCTATCATACACTAGTGCCGAGAGGTAGATTCCCTGTAGTGTTTATTTTTATAGATACACCTTCTGCCGCTATTGATGTGAATATTCATCCCACAAAAGATGAAGTAAAATTCTTTAAAGAGAATATTGCGCATACACTGGTTAAAGAAGCTCTAACTCAGGCTTTAAGCAGTTCTGATTTAAGTCATGGACTTTTCAGCTTGGGACACAAAAAGACTACTGAGCCAGAACAGGAGCATGAAATCAAAGAAGCAATAGACAAGTATATATATAAACAAAAAAAACATGAACAGCTGTCTGAATTTGATTTCTTAAAGACAGGGAAAACTGGTTCCCACAAAACAGAGAAACAGAGATTTGAAATTCCATCAAAGTATATACAGGTTTTTGAAACATATATAATCACTCAGCTTAACGGGCATATTGTAATTATTGATCAACATGCTGCTCATGAACGTATCGTTTATGAGAAACTGGCTGAAGATCTTTCTCTTTCCAAGGTAGAATCTCAGGGGCTTTTAATTGACGTAACGCTTGATCTCAACTATAGACAGGCAGTAATACTCGAGAAATATCTGGCTTATTTTAAATCCCTTGGTTTTCAGATAGAGCCTTTTGGGAAAAAGACTTTTACTATACGCTCAATCCCCGCGATTTTAAAAAATGCTAATATTGTACAGGTGATCTCTGATGTTCTGGATGAGATTATAGAGAGTGAAAAAGCTAAAAACATAGTGGATTTAACAGAGGAATTAATAAAGTTGATAGCGTGTCATACTGCAATCAGAGCAGGGGCCAAACTTCAGAAAGAAGAAATAGAATCACTCCTTCATCAGCTTTTCAATACTCAAATTCCTTATACTTGTCCTCATGGAAGACCCACAATGATTAAGTTGACAAAATACGAATTAGAGAAAAAGTTCAAGAGGGTTTAGTCAAGCTTTGGATATTCAAAACAAAGGTAATGCGTGGAGACTTCATCTTCCTCTATTTCAGGAAATCTGCCTATTGGTTCAAGGAAGCGGTTATCTGTTTTATCGTCATTTACCTGTGATACCTCTCCCATAAGAACTTTTCCTTTGCCATCTTCTGCATAAAAAGTGTGATATACCCCTTGCGGCAAGGTTATGCTTTCTCCGTGCGTAAGTCTTATTATTTCTCCGGGAGAAAATTCTTTTACAATTCCATCCAGAGAAACTCTTACTGGTTTATTTTTATCCAATTGCTCATCATCGGTAGAATTGTATAATTCAAGTAAAACATTCCCTCCTCCCCGATTTATAATATCCTCCATTTTTTTAAAATGAAAGTGCATTGGAGTTTTCTGGTTTTCTTCAGCAATCATTATTTTTTCTGCATATGGTTTTGTATATTTAGGATTACCATTGTTCCCATTTCTAAGTGTAAACAAAACAAGCCCAAACCTGCTAAAATTGCCTTTTCCAAAATCTGTAATATCCCACCCAAGAAGATTATCTATTATTTCATCTGCCTCATGCCCCTTATCTTCCCAATCCTTTGAAGTCCAGAATGCAAAAGGAGGAAGATAAAATTTCATTTGCTCTAAAAATTCAATCGTATCTTTCAAAATCCTATTAACTTCTGTCCTTTTCATGCTCATTCTCCTTAAAATAATTTAGGTTTTTATTACCTGTATTCCATGCTTTACAAACATATAGCATATTTTGTAACTTTCTGTACTGGCTGAGTGCATTACAGTAATATATTCCATAGGAGTTAAATAATCAAGAGTTTGGTGGAAGAGGCAATTTTGAATTAGGCTGCCTTCGGCAGCAACTTTTTCTTTAACAAAACGATTTTTTAATGTAAAAACCAGTAGCAGTTGAGATGATAAGAAAACTTTTTTTGCTAAAGTGGCGAAAATGACTTGATGGGATTTGTGTTATGTGATATAAATAATCATAATCAAAAATAAATAATCATAATTTGAAAGAAAAAGCAAGGTATGGGGCTAGAGTTTGCAGAAAGAAAAAAAACAATACTGGATATCCTGAATACAGAAAATAAAGTTGAGGTTGCTAAACTTGCCGAACGTCTTGGGGTATCAGAAGTCACAATAAGAAGGGACCTTTTAATAATGGAGAGACAAGGGCTACTTGCCAAGACATATGGCGGAGCAGTGAAGCTGGAACAGACACTTCTGGGAAATATGCATAATGATAGGATCAAAAAAATGACCAGAGAAAAAGAAGCCATTGGTAAATATGCAGCAGAACTTGTTAAAAGCGGAGATGTGATTTTTCTTGATACGGGAACAACCACAGCACAGATTGCAAGAAATCTTAAAAGTAGAACTAATATAACTATAGCGACCAATTCTTTGCTTGTTCTATCAGAACTTAGGGTTTCTCGTAATATAAATATAATATTATTGGGTGGTAATTATAGAGTTGGCAGTTTTGATTTAAGCGGGCCTCTTGCAGAAAAAAGCATAGAGAGCTTTCGTGCTAATAAGGCTTTTCTGGGGACTGATGGTATAAGTATAAATGGAGGGGTGACATCAGGGGACATATATACTGCAAAAGTAACTGAATTAATGTGTCGTTCTGCAAATGAGATCATTATCGTAGCAGACCATACAAAGATTGGCAAAGACTCATTCTCAAAATATACAGATATTAAGGATATAGATAAGTTGATAACAGATAAAAACACTGACAGTTCATATTTGAATAAAATAAGTGAATTGGGTGTAGAGGTAATAACAGTATAAAAATGGAGGCTAAAAATATGAGTGGCAAGGAACTAAGACTAAATAAGTTTTTTGATAAAGGCAAAAATGCTGTTGTTATAGCTATGGACCATGGAGAATTTGATGGTCCTATCCCGGGAATGATTGATCTGCCTGAAACTGCCAGGAAGATGAATCCATGCATTGATGGAATATTGTTAAGTCCAGGTATGCTTAAGCGATGTCAACATGCATTTAATTACAAAGGCGCACCTATGCCAATAGTCAGACTAAACTGGAACACAGTATATTGTTTTCACTGGAATTATGAGAAAGCAATATCTGCTTCTGTCATGTCAGTTGCTGATGCAGTAGCGCTTGGCGCTGAGATAGTTCTAGTATCTTTAACACTTCAAACAGGCGATGAGAGAACGGATGCAAGGAATATTGAGATATATTCAAAACTGGCAACTGAAGCAGGCAGGTTAGGCGTTCCTCTAATAGGCGAAGCATTTCCGAATAAAACGGATAAATTAAACGCTGACGAGCTTCATGAACAGGTCTATTCTCTAACCCGTATAATTGTGGAACTGGGCGCAGATATGATAAAAACATTCTATACAAATAAATTCAAAGAAGTTGTCAAGTCATGTCCTGTGCCAATACTTGGTCTTGGCGCAGAGAAAAAACCCACACAACTTGAAGCTCTGCAGCTTGCATACGATGAAATCAAAGATGGAGCAAAGGGTGTTGTGTTTGGCAGAAACGCTATACAGGTTGAAGACCCAAAGAATTTTCAGAAGGCGTTATGTGATGTAGTAAAAAGCAATGTAAAACCAGAAGATGTAATTAAAAAATATAATTTAAAGGATTAGATAGAAATGTACGATAAAAATTGGGCAAAGGTAGATTTAAACAAAATTCCTGATGTAAAAGTAACGCCACCAGGACCCCAATCTCAAAAATGGCATAAACGATGCACAAAATATTTTAAGGGGTTAAGCGGACAAGTGAAGCTTTTTCCGGTTGCTTTTGAGTCTGGTAAGGGTTGTGTTTTGACAGATGTAGATGGTAATAGATATATAGATTTTTCGTCAGGGATTTATGTTACCACATTAGGACATTGCCATCCTAAAGTTACAGAAGCCATCCAAAAATATGCGGGCAGGCTTCAAAATGCGCATGATTTCACCACCCCGATAAAAACACAATTGATGGAAAAATTGGCAGAAATTCTGCCCGGAGATTTGAGCGGATTTCAATTGTACGATTCAGGAACCACAGCAGTTGAAGCAGGATTACGTGTATGCCGTGCCGCTACTAAACAACATGAAATGATTTCCTGTTTCTATGATTATCACGGAAAAACTTATGGCGGTGTATCATTGGGACATATCCGTTCTACAGTGTACGGACCCACAAGAGCGCCGGGATTCCATATGGTCCCGAGGCCTGACCCATATCATCCACACTGGACCAAGGACGACGGGACAATTGATACTGATAAATATATTGAGTTTTATGAAGAATATTTAGATAGAGGCACAGCGCATCAGGTAGCCGCCTTTGTTCTTGAACCGATTCAAGGCTGGGGCGGTTCTGTAATGCCGCCTGATGATTTCTTCCCGAAAATGAGAAAATTTTGTGATAAGCATAAGATTTTACTAATGTGCGACGAGGTGCTTACCAGTATGGGACGTACAGGAAAATATCTCTGTGTGGAACATTGGGACATTGTGCCGGATGTAGTAACACTTGGTAAAGGTTTTGGCAATGGCTTTCCTGTTACATGTGTGGCTGTACGTGAACCTTACAAGGAATCATTTGAATCAATTTCAGCTTCCAGCAGTTATGGTGGAAATCCAATGGCATGTGCAGCTGCCCTTGCATGTATTGAGGTTATAGAAGAAGAAAACCTGCTTAAACGGTCCATACATTTGGGTGAAATAGCGTTAAAACGTATGGAGAAGATGAAGAATGAGCATTCTATTGTGGGTGATGTACGGGCAAAAGGGTGTCTTATGGGTATAGAGCTTGTAAAGGATAAAAACACCAAAGAACCTTTCGAAGAAGCAGGAAAACTTGTTTATCAGAAAGCATTCAGAAAAGGATTAGCATGGATTCCAGCAGGACACATTCTGCGTATGAGCCCTCCTATTATCATGGAAGACGAAGTTCTTCTCAAGGGCATGGATATTATTGATGAAGCTGTTTTTGAAGTGGAGAAAGAGTTAGGATGTTAGGGATGATGATTATTTTAGAAAACCAATAATATGCAAATGTGAAGTCAAAAATGATTTAGAAACTGGTATATTAGCCACCATGATTTTAAAGTGTTGAGAAATTTTTTCACAGATTCAGGATACAATTAAAACTATTACAAGAAAGGGTTAAAAATGAGCGAAGAAAAGATTGAAATGGAAAAAATGTTTGACAAAGGTTCATCTAAAGAAAATCGTATTGAAGTAATGTTTGAACAGGAGTTCGGGAAGATAAAGGGTATTCACGGTACGAATTTCGGGCCGTTATCATTGAGCGGCGGTATAGATTTTTCCGAGTATTTTAAAAAAATACAATTTCCAACCGTCCGCCTGCATGATATTCCGTATTTTTATAACCAGGCAGTAGATATACCGTGTGTTTTTCCGTTGTTTCATCTGGATTGCAATGATCCGCGGAATTATGTCTTTAAACAGACAGATGATTATATTCAGTCAACTCTTGATTGTGGCAGCGAGATTATATACAGGTTGGGGATCAGTATGCAGTCGAAGTATAAATATAATATGGATCCGCCGGCTGATTATGATAAATGGGCAGATATTTGTATAAATATTATACGTCATTATAACGAAGGATGGGGTAATGGTTTTAAGCATAACATTCGCTATTGGGAAATCTGGAATGAACCCAGAGTGCGGAAAGGAATGTGGAATGCTTCATTTGAAGAGTTCATTCGTTTTTACATCCAGGTTTCCAAACGAATAAAAGCCGCTTGTCCTAATATCATGCTTGGTGGACCAGCGTTTCACGGCGGAATGATAAAGGACCAAACAATACTACATACATTTCTGCCGGAAATCATTCACGCCAAGGCTCCTTTGGATTTTTGTTCGTGGCACGTCTATCCTGTATTTCCAAGCCAGCTTGTGACGGCAGCTAAAAATGTTAGAAAAATTCTTGATGAATATGGTTTGAACAAAACAGAAAGTCATCTGAACGAATGGAGTATTGCTCCTTACAAAGGATTATGGGGAGCACAATCGCGAGATCTTCATATGTGTCGACTAAATGATGAAAGGGTAAAGGGTATGTTTGGAGCCGCATTAGTCGCCTCCTCGCTTATTGCGATGCAGGACGCACCTGTTGACATGGCTAATTTCTATGGTTCAAGTTACAACCAATTTGGCATGTTTCATCTTGATGGCGGAACCGCTAAATCCTTCCATTCATTTAGAGCATTCAAAAAAATCCTTGATGCAGCGCCCAATAGGGTTAAAGTAAATGGAGATGATTGTGATGATGGTCTGGCTGTACTGGCTGGTAAGTCTGGTGATCAGTCTCAGAAAATGATTCTTATCAGTAATTATCAAAACCCTAAATGTTATTGGCAGGTTGGGATTTCCGGTCTTACTGAACAGCCATATAAAGTGCAGATTGATACTATTGATAACGTACGCGATCTTACCCTGGAATCGGAGCAGACGATTCCAGGACCAGTTGCAAAACTGGATGTTTTTGTACCCCCAATGTCGGTAAGACTATTGACTATAAAGAGTGTTTGAAGCTGTGGGTATTCATGGCAGACTTGATTATCGGTTCAACAGAACAGGTAAAGGTATGTTTTTATTGACTTACCTAGAGCCAGAATTTTAAAGTGTTGAGAAATTTTTAATTTTGCAGAAAAATGATACTATATATCAATGTTAATCAAGCTGGAAAGAAGGTGGTAGAGGGCTTGAATTGTCGTAGCGTTTCTACATATAAAAGTAAAAACGCAAAAAAAGTTGAAAAGATCAACTTTTTGTAACTAAACTATAACAATTAACAAATGGAATCCGTAAAATCTTTCACGGATTCAGAAAGGGTCTAAAAATGAGTGAAGAAAAGACTGAAATGGAAAAGATGTTTGACAAAGGTTCATCAAAGGAGAATTGTATTGAAGTAATGTTTGAACAGGAGTTCGGGGAGATAAAGGGTATTCACGGTACGAATTTCGGGCCGTTATCACTTAGCGGTGGTGTGGATTTTTCTGAGTATTTTAAACAAGTACAATTTCCAACCGTCCGCCTGCATGACATTCCGTATTTTTATAATCAGGCAGTAGATATACCGTGTGTTTTTCCGTTGTTTCATCTGGATTGCAATGATCCGCTGAATTATGTCTTTAAGCAGACAGATGATTATATTCAGTCAATTCTTGATTGTGGCAGCGGGGTTGTATACAGGTTGGGGATCAGTATGCAGTCGAAACATAAATATAATATGGATCCGCCGGCTGATTATGATAAATGGGCAGATATTTGTATAAATATCATACGTCATTATAACGAAGGATGGGGTAATGGTTTTAAACATAACATTCGCTATTGGGAGATCTGGAACGAACCCAGAGTGCGGAAAGGGATGTGGAATGCTTCATTCGAAGAGTTTATTCGTTTTTACATCCGGACTTCCAAACGAATAAAAGCCGCTTGTCCTGATATCATGCTTGGTGGACCAGCGTTTCACGGTGGAATGATACATGACCAAACAATATTACATACATTTCTGCCGGAAATCATTCACGCCAAGGCTCCTTTGGATTTTTGTTCGTGGCACGTCTATCCTGTATTTCCAAGCCAGCTTGTGACGGCAGCTAAAAATGTCAGAAAAATTCTTGATGAATATGGTTTGAACAAAACAGAAAGTCATCTGAACGAATGGAGTATTGCTCCTTACAAAGGAAAATGGGGAGCACAATCGCGAGATCCTCATATGCGTCAACTAAATGAGGAAAGGGTAAAGGGTGTGTTTGGAGCCGCATTAGTCGCCTCCTCGCTTATTGCGATGCAGGACGCACCTATTGACATGGCTAATTTCTATGGTTCAAGTTACAGCAATTATTGCATGTTCCATTTCGGTGGTGGAACCGCTAAATCCTTCCATTCATTTAGGGCATTCAAAAAAATCCTTGATGCAGCTCCCAATAGGGTCAAGGTAAATGGAGATGATTGCGATGGTGGTCTGGCGGTACTGGCTGGTAAGTCTGGTGATCAGTCTCAGAAAATGATTCTTATCAGTAATTATCAGAGCTCTGAATGTTATTGGCAGGTTGGGATTTCCGGTCTTACTGAACAGTCATATAAAGTGCAGATTGATACTATTGATAACGTACGCGATCTTGCCCTGGAATCGGAGCAGACGATTCAAGGACCAATTGCAAAACTGGATGTTTTTGTGCCTCCAATGTCTGTAAGACTATTGACTATAAAGAGTGTTTGAAGCTGTGGGTATTCAGGGCAGACTTGATCATCGGTTCATCAGCATAGGCTGCTGATTATTGGTATCAATTATGTAACAGTTTAGTTACAAAAAGTAATGAGAGAATTTAGATGAGAAAATCAGCAACTAAGTCTCCTACAGAAATAGGAGTATAAAAAAATAATATGAGGTTCTCCAATGACACGCAAAGAACGATTATATAAAACATTACGGGGTGAAGTGGTAGACCGTCCTCCCGTAAGTTTCTATGAAATTAATGGATATGATGAACTTAAAGACCCTGATAATCCGTTTAGCATTTATACCGATCCCTCATGGCAAAGAGTCCTCAAGTTGGCCCGTGATAGGACAGACAGGATTGTCAGACTGACTGTACCTATAACAGACAAAAATGCAACGACTGCAATGAAAGACGAAAACAACCAATGGGATCCTTCTAAATTATTAATAACCGATAAGAGTATTGTCGATATAGATATGAAGATTGTAGGAGAGAGCAGGTTTATTAAAACTACAATTAATGCAGGTAGTAAGAAACTTATCTCTCTTACCCGTCAGGACAAAGATATCAATACTGTTTGGACTCTTGAACATTTTTTAAAAGATATTGATGATTTTAAATTATGGCTGGATCTGCCTGTTTCAGATTTATCCGGTACACCTGATATTGCAAACGTATTGGAGACTGAAAAAGGGTTGGCTGATACAGGTATTATCATGATTGATATATCGGATCCTCTTGCATTAATCGGCACTATGTTTGCTATGGAGGATTACCTTGTCATTGCTCTTACGGAAAAGGAGCTCTTTTTAAAGGCTCTTGAAAAGGCATTCCTATATCTTGAAAAGAAAATCAAATTGATTTCTAAAGCACTCCCCGGACGGTTATGGAGGATTCCCGGGCCTGAATTAGCCTCACCTCCATATTTACCACCTGAATTATTTAAAGAGTATGTAACTGATTTTGTCACACCAATTGTTGAAATAATACATGACAGCAATGGATTTGCCAGAATCCATTCACACGGAAAGCTGGGAAAAATACTTGATCATATTATTGCTACAGGATGCGACGCTATTGACCCTATTGAGCCATCTCCACAGGGAGATGTAGAATTAAGAATGGTTCGGGAAAAATATGGGAAGCGAGTAGTATTATTTGGAAATTTAGAAGTTTCAGATATTGAATTACTTCCTACGGACCAGTTTAGAGAAAAAGTTGAGAGAGCAATTGATGAAGGCACATGCGGTGATGGCAGGGGATTTGTATTAATGCCTTCTGCGGCACCCTATGGAAGAGTGCTTTCAGAATTATCTACACAAAATTATGAAGAAATTATTAATGTAATGGAGAAACGGTATGGGGTGGGTTTTCGTGAATGAAAGGAGAAAGGTTACACATGAATAAGATAAAGATAGGCTGGGCGGAAGCGGATATTACTCCTGAAAATAAAGTTGAGCTTTATGGGCAGTATTATCGGAGAGTTTCAAAGGGAATTCATTCAAGATTGGGAGGGTCAGTGCTTGCTCTTGAGAGCGATAGCGGTGAACAGGCTATTATGATATCTGTTGATTTGGCGAATTTCCCACGTGAATTCTTGAATGAACTTAGAGACAAGCTTAGAGATAAACTGCCAGACATTGATGCTTCAAAAATTATAATGAATGCTATACATACCCATAGCGCGCCAGCTGTAGCTTTTGTTAGAGACTGGTGGACGCCGGATACAGAAACAATGTCGTCCAAAGACTACAGAGTGTTTGTTATCCAAAGATTGACCGATGCTGCAATCAAAGCATGGAATTCAAAATCCTACGGCGGTTTTGCAAATTCATTTGATTTTGCTGCTGTAGGGCATTGCCGAAGAGCTGTTTATACAAACGGTATTGCCGAGATGTACGGTGATACTTCAAGGGACGATTTTATCGGAATGGAGGGAAACGAGGATTCCACTGTTGAGATTTTATTTACCTTTAGTGAAGACGAAAAGCCAACTGGGGCTGTTGTAAACGTTGCATGTCCTTCTCAGGTAATGGAGGCAACTTATCTCATTTCATCCGATTTCATGGGAGAGGTCAGAAGACTCTTGAAAGGAAAGTTCGGGTCTGATTTCTGTACTCTCTGCCAGATAAGCTCAGCCGGCGACCAGTCTCCACGTGATCTTGCCAGAACCAGAGACGATGAATTTTGGTGTGAGCGCGGTGTTAAGGTAATAGGCAAAAGAATTTATGAAGCGGTTATCAGCGCATATGAAAAGCAGAAAAACAAAGGACAATTTGAAACTAAATTTGTTCATAATGTAAAAGAGATAACTTTGCCCAAACGCAAAGCTTCGTATCAGGAATATATAGAGGCATTAGAAAATATTGAAAAACTGGAAGAAATTCTTCCGACTGAGGCTGCTTTTAAAGCATTTAGCGCAGAAGTAAAGAAAAACGAAAAGATACATGGAAGACAGGGTCCTTATGACAGTAAACTACATCATTTCGTGCTTATTAGAAATAATGAAGCTGTAGTCAAAAGATACAAAGAGCAGAAAGATGAGCCGAACTTCTTTATGGAGCTTCATACCATCAGACTAGGGGGCGTTGTTTTTGTCACAAACCCATTTGAGCTCTTTCTCGACTTCGGACTACAGATGAAGGCAAGAAGCAAGGCTGAACAGACTTTTGTTGTTCAGCTTTCCTGCGGTTCTGTAAGGTATCTACCAACTGAAAGGGCCGAAGCTTACGGCGGTTTCGGTGGGCTTATAATTAACGGTGTTGTAGGCTCGGATGGCGGTAAAAAACTTGTTGATGAAACTGTAGCTGAAATCAATAGGATTTTCTAATGGAATTTAAACTGTAACAACTATAACAGCTCTCAGATGAGCTAAAATAGGAGAACTTTGGATTATGAATAGGATAAAAATAGGCTGGGCGGAAGCGGATATTACTCCTGAAAGTAGAGTTGAGATTTGTGGACAGTATTATCAGAGGTTTTCAAAGGGAATTCATTTAAGTTTAGGAGGGTCTGTGCTTGTCCTTGAGAGTGATAATTGCGAACAGGCAGTCATGATCTCTGTTGATTTGGCGATTTTTTCACGCGAATTCCTGAATGAACTCAGGGACAATCTTAAAGATAAGCTGCCGGACATAGATGTTTCAAAAATCATAATGAATGCTACACATACCCATAGCGCGCCGGGTGTAGAAAAAATCATTGCGCTCACGGGTAGAAACGGATGGTCGCCGGATACAGAAGCAATGCCATTCAAAGACTACAGAGCGTTTGTCATTAAAAGATTGACTAATGCTGTAATTAAGGCATGGAATTCGAAATCCTACGGCGGTTTTGCAAATTCATTTGATTTTGCTGTTGTAGGGCATTGCAGAAGAGCTGGTTATACAAACGGCATTTCTGAGATGTATGGAGATACTTCAAGAGATGATTTCATCGGAATGGAGGGAAACGAGGATTCCACTGTTGAGATTTTATTTACCTTTGGTGAAGACGAAAAGCCAACTGGGGCTGTTGTAAACGTTGCATGTCCTTCGCAGGTAATGGAGGCAACTTATCTCATTTCATCCGATTTCATGGGAGAGGTCAGAAGACTCTTGAAAGAAAAGTTTGGACCGGATTTCTGTACTCTCTGCCAGATAAGCTCAGCCGGCGACCAGTCTCCACGTGATCTTGCCAGAACCAGAGACGATGAATTTTGGTGTGAGCGCGGTGTTAAGGTAATAGGCAAAAGAATTTATGAAGCGGTTGTCAGTGCATATGAAAAGCAGAAAAACAAAGGACAATTTGAAACTAAATTTGTTCATAATGTAAAAGAGATAACTTTGCCCAAACGCAAAGCCTCATATCAGGAATATATAGAGGCATTGAAAAACATTGAAAAACTGGAAAAAATTCTTCCGACTGAAGCCGCATTTAAAGCCTTTAGCGCAGAAGTAAATAAAAACGAAAAGATATATGGAAGACCGGGCCCCAATGACAGTAAACTACATCACTTCGTGCTTATTAAAAACAATGAAGCGGTAGTCAAAAGATACAAAGAGCAGAAAGATGAGCCAGACTTCTTTATGGAACTTCATACCATCAGACTTGGGAATATTGTTTTTGTCACAAACCCGTTTGAGCTCTTTCTTGACTTTGGACTTCAGATGAAAGCGAGAAGCAAGGCCGAACAGACTTTTGTTATTCAGCTTTGTTGTGATTACGGTAGGTATCTACCGACTGAACGAGCCGAAGCTTACGGCGGTCACGGCGGAGTTATATTTAACGGTATTGTAGACTCAGACGGCGGTAAAAAGCTCGTTGACGAAACTGTGGCTGAAATCAATAGGATTTTTTAATGGAATTTAAACTGCGACAACTATAACAGCTCTCGGAGGAGCTAAAATAGGAGAACTTTGGATTATGAATAAGATAAAGGTAGGTTGGGCGGAAACGGATATTACTCCTAAAAGTAAAGTTGAGCTTTATGGGCAGTATTATCAGAGAGTTTCAAAGGGAATTCATTCAAGGCTTGTAGGGTCAGTACTTGCCCTTGAGAGTGATAACGGCGAACAGGCAGTCATGATCTCTGTTGATTTGACGAATTTTCCACGTGAATTTCTGAATAAACTCAGGAACGACCTTAAAGATAAACTGCCAGGACTTGATGTTTCAAAAATTATAATGAACGCGATACATACTCATAGCGCGCCAGCTGTAGCCTTGAGTAGAAATTGGTGGTCGCCGGATACAGAAGTAATGCAGGTCAAAGACTACAGAGCGTTTGTTATCCAAAAGTTGACTAAGGCAGTAATTAATGCCTGGAATTCGAAATCCTACAGCTATTTTGCAAATTCATTCGATTTTGCTGTTGTAGGACATTGCAGAAGAGCTGTTTATACAAACGGTATTTCTGAAATGTACGGAGATACTTCCAGAGACGATTTTATCGGGATGGAGGGGAACGAGGATTCCACTGTTGAAATTTTATTTACCCTTAGTGAAGATAAAAAGCCAACTGGGGCTGTTGTGAACGTTGCATGTCCTTCGCAGGTAATGGAAGCGACTTATTTTATTTCATCCGATTTCATGGGAGAAGTCAGAAGACTCTTGAAAGAAAGGTTCGGGCAGGATTTCTGCACTCTCTGCCAGATAAGTTCAGCTGGCGACCAGTCCCCGCGTGACCTTGCAAGAACTAGAGATAATGAATTCTGGTGCGAGCGCGGTGTTAAGGTGCTCGGGAAAAGAATTTATGAAGCGGTTATCAGAGCATATGAAAAGCAGAAAAACAAGGTTCAATTTGAAACTGAGTTTATTCATAATGTAAAAGAAGTAACCCTGCCTAAGCGAAAAGCCTCGTATCAGGAATATATAAATGCATTGGAAAATATTAAAAGATTGGAAAAAGTTCTTCCGGCTGAAGCCGCTTTTAAGGCCTTCAGTACAGAAGTAAAGAAAAACGAAAAGGTACCTGAAAGACAAGGTCCCTATGACAGTAAACTACATCACTTCGTGCTTATTAGAAACAATGAGGCGGTAGTCGAAAGATACAAAGAGCAGAAAGATGAACCTGACTTCTTTATGGAGCTTCATACCATCAGACTAGGGGACATTGTTTTTGTAACAAACCCGTTTGAGCTCTTTCTAGACTTCGGACTTCAGATAAAGAGCAGAAGCAAGGCTAAACAGACTTTTATTATTCAGCTCTGTGGTTTTGCGATATATCTGCCAACTGAAAGAGCCGAAGCTTACGGCGGTTACGGCGGACTTATAATTAACGGCTTTGTAGGCTCAGACGGAGGCAAAAAACTTGTTGATGAAACTATAACTGAAATCAATAGGATTTTTTAAATGAAGTATTTACTCGGCCTGGATATAGGCACTTCATCTATTAAAGGCGGTCTTTTTGATGCGAAGGGCACGCAAATTAGTATTACTCTGAAAGAATACGAGCTTGAAAAGTCTTCGGCAGGAATAGTTGAGCTTGATCCTGAAATCTATTGGCAGAGTGTTAAGAGCATAATTCGGAAAATATTGAAAGA
>Ga0222639_1000350_pt1 | contig 21315 bp, 13 predicted proteins | sample AntAcemetagen185_FD_179863 | JGI IMG/M metagenome (GOLD analysis project Ga0222639, IMG submission 179863) | Saline water microbial communities from Ace Lake, Antarctica - #185 | ecosystem: Environmental > Aquatic > Non-marine Saline and Alkaline > Saline | place: Antarctica: Ace Lake...
ATTCATGTCCCATTCATGTCCCGTTCATGTCCCATTCATGTCCCGTTCATGTCCCGTTCATGTCCCGTTCATGTCCCGTTCATGTCCCATTCATGTCCCGTTCATGTCCTCTTTGGGAAGGCGTGTGGATGCCAGAATATAATGGATGCCTTTCCCTGCGGTTCCGATCTGAACCAAAACTCCGTAATCACACAACTGCCCAAGATCACGGGAGGCCGTTTTGGCAGTGATTTTTTGAGGTGTGAACTCAAGGAACTCCTTGTTCGTAATTCTGCCATGCTTTTTAACATACAGGACTGCCTTCATCTGCCGTTCATTCAGTCCCAACTCTGCAAGATATTCATCCGTGAAGATATCCTTGCGCATTGTCAGGGTGAATCCCCGTGTATCAGTCTGAAACTCAGGTTCAGGAAGCCCGGCATCCGCAAAAGATGTAAGGATCCTATGGATCCCGGAACCATACCGTTCGATATAACCTGCAAGATAAAAGATCCTTGCGACCAGCGGATTCCTTGGAATTGACTGGGGTTTTTCCTTTAGCTGTTCGATTGACATCCCCTCTGGCAGACCGCCGGGATTATGGAACCAGATTGCATCGTCAAAAACTTTTATCAGGATCTGTTCGTTCTTTTTGAAATAATCCCGGTGGACAAGCGCATTCATGAGGGCTTCACGGAGTGCGGGAAGCGGGTAATCCCAAATCTCTGTACGCTCCGATGTTTTTCCCGATATTTCGTAGCGTACGTTGATAAAATTCCTGATGGCTTCTTCCCCTTCTCTAAGCTGTTGGAAAAGGTTCCCGGCAATCCAGCGATCTCCTATGATGGTTGCGCCGTCCTTGAACCGGCCGATACGAAGCACGGCATCCGACAGATAGGGTTCCTCTTTTTTCCCGAAGAGCAGGAATGCTGCGTTGGTTATCTGATCATCTGTCATGAGTCCGAGTCGTGTGAGTGTTACCGCAACCGGTTCGTTTTCGTCAGCGCCAGATAACCGCCCGGCATTTTTGGCCCTGTGCACGAAGAGCCGGACCGTTTCTTCGTCAATATCCGCAGGTCCATGCTGCGAAGGAAGTTTGTCCCATTCGATCTCTGAAAGGAGGTATTCTTTGAGTTCTTCGGTGTTCATCAGTCTTGTTGTGTTTCCCACCCGTGTGTAATACCGACCTTCGTAGGTGACTGGAATTTTACTCTTTTTTACATCGATTCGAAGTATGTTTTTCCCTTCGCACATGACGGGTTCGATGACGGGATGGATCGCAAGTTTGTTGACGATGGTATCGGTCAGTTCTTTGAGATCATCGTTTAAGCACCGGCATCCTATGATCTCTTTTTTGTCAGATACGCCAACGAACACAACTCCCCCGTTGGTGTTGGAAAAGGCAGACAATGTTTTGTAAAGTGCGGAATTCGGCTTTTCCTTAAATTCGAGTTCCCGTGTTTCTATTCCTTTGATAAGCGGGTCAATAGTCATGAAGTAGTACTCCCTTCCACAATCGAAATCTCCTCCTCAGTCAGCCCGTACAGCTCATAGACAATCCGGTCGATCTCCTCATCCGCCGCCGAGATCTTCTCTGATAAAACCCCGACCTCAGCATCTGAAAGCCCGCCCCCGGCCAGCTCTTTATTCCACACCAGCAAGTTTTCAACAAGAGTGACCACCTGATCGTGCCGGGCGACGTCGCCGGGGTTTGCCGGGTCGATGGAATAGATAGGGATGATTTCCATGTATTGACGTTTCCAGCGGTAAAATCCTCCTCGAATAACAGAACTCACATTTGAAAATATAAAAGTGAAAAGTTCTGAATTTAATATTCCCAATAAATAATTCGAGTTTTCTGGAATTATGTATGATGTTGTATCGGAGAAACAATCAATTAGATCTAAGGTAAACTGACCTTTTGAAGCGATCTCTGCATAAATTATTTTCGGCTTTTCAAATTCCCGATAATAATCAATTGAATCCTGAATCTCATACCACTGATATGATCCCGGCTTTCTCCCTGGCCACGGTGAACTACCCCAGTCTTTAGGTTTAGGCATAAGTTTTTCTTTAAACTTTTCAAGATAACGCTCAATGGCCGGATACTGAGCAAGATCTATCCCTCTCCGGGTAAAAATCAGATACTTCTCGGTTTTAAGAGGTTGATATCGCTTAATATCACGGCCAGCCAAAAACGGTTTAATAACCTCAGAACTGCCAGAATCTTCAGCAATCAGCCGGTCTTTCGTTGCTTCATCAATCACAAACGCTTCGTTCAGGCCGGTCTTGATACCGTAATAGATCTTCCCGTCAACATACTCACCAAGCGGAATCCCGGCGCTCTTCAGTTTCTCAAGCAAAGCCTGTGTTCTCTCATCAGAAAGAGACCAGCCGCCATCGTCAAGCAGGGGTTGATTCACCACATGACCGTGCTCATGAACATACGACGTAAGATCACTGTAATCAAGCGTCTCCACCTGCACCACATCAAACTGCGACCGTGGGAGACCGGTGCCAATACGGATAATACACGGATAAGTCGTCGCTGACTCAAAAACCGGCAGATCCCCGAAATCAATAATCTCCTCAATGCGATGCTCCCGAAGCCAGGCCCGCAGAGGTTTGCCATAATTCGCTCGCATCCACTTATTGGGCACAATATACGTGAACTGGCCGTCCTCTGCAAGCAGATTCACGCCCCGCTCAATAAAATACGCATACAGATCCGCCGTGCCCTGATACACATCGTAATGATCCTTGAAGTAAGCCTTCTGCTCCTTCAGACTCTCCTGACGCACATACGGGGGATTTGCGATCACTACATCAAAGCCCGGATTTAATCCCTGAAAAACCTCCGAGAAATAAAGTTTCCACAGGAAAAAGGGCTTCACCTTATTCTTCCTGTACTCGGCAAGCTTTTTGCAGGCGTCAGTGTGACCGTCTTCCCTGAGCGTTTCCTCAATAAGTTCCCACTCCATCCGCTCAATACGGTCCCGGTACTGCTTTTTTTTCGTGCGGTTCTGCTCATTGAAAAAGAGCCGGTGGCAGGTCTTGAGCTCCCGAAGTTTCCGCTGTGACTCGCTCACCCGACGTGAAAGAGCCTGATCAAACGTCACCTGCCGGGGTTCTTCCTTTGGTCCGGCCATAAGTGCCCCGCGCTTGGCGTTCAGCTGCTTAATCTGCTGTTTCACCTTGTGCTCATCACCGACCATCTTACCCGTTGCAATCGCACCCAGTTTCCGGCCAAGCTCGTCAATCTCAGCGTCAATCGGACCGGTAAGAGCAGCGGGGTCAACCTCCGGCTCGCCAAGCAGTGACTCATCAAAGAGACACACCCCTTCAAACTCCTCCACCAGACTGTTCCCGCACATAATCTTATGATCAAGATTTGGCAGTGGCCGGATTGTCTTAATATTCTCCTCGTCCACAATAAGAGAGAGCCAGAACCGGAGCTTTGCGATATCAACCGCAGAAGAATCAAGATCCACCCCATAGAGCGAATGTTCAATCGTCCGGCGCTTCAGTTCATACATCGACCGGTCCTCATCCCCTCCGGCAAAGAACGGTGAGAGCACCGAACGGGCCTTTACGATCTCATTCATCATCCCGACCGGAAACGCCCCCGAACCCACCGCCGGGTCCACGACCTTAATGCAGGCAAGGAGCGAATCAAGCATCGCATACTCCTTCTGAATCGTATCCGGCAGCATAAACCGGGAATCAGCCCGGACCCCCTTCCCGGCTCCGTGCTTCGCGCTCTCTGCCTGCATCGTCAGTCCCAGCGCCACATCCCCGTGCCGGATAAACAGTTCCAGATCAGGCCGGGGAATGTCCGTATGATTCGCCAGATAACCAATCAGACTCTGCTGACACATATAATGCACAATCTCACGGGGAGTGTAAAAGGCACCCCTTGATTTACGGTCAGTCACATCCAAAAGGTTCTCAAAGACCTTCCCCAGCATCTCAGGGTCAACCGCCACCTCACGCTCCAGAGGTTCGTCCTCCTTGATCGTGAAATTGAACTGGTCAAACGTCTCAAAGATCTCCTTAAATACCCCATTATCAATCAGAAGCTCCGTTTCCGCCCAGTTATAGTTCAGAATTGGCTCGAACAGACCACCATTTAAGAACGGAATCTTGCACTTAAACCGGCTGTAATAATCGTGATCCACGGACCGGTCAGAGGCAAGTGCCTCATAAAAGAGCGGTTCAAGCACATCATTAAAGAAGTTCTTATATTCAACAATCTTCCCGTCAAAGAGCCGGCGCATAAAGTCCCGTGGACCTTCTCCCCATGCCTGAAACGCATTTGTTGCCGGGTCACGGGTAACACCAAGCCAGCCTTTCTTCTGCAGGAAATATAGAAACACGATCTGACCCAGCAACTTCTTTGAAAAATCGACCGTCGAAATATTCTTCTCAGAAAATTCCTGTCCACAGACCGGGTCAGCCGCAAGAGCTGCTTCCAGCGCCTCCTTCAGCTCAAGATAACGGGTTTTATAGAGCGTAAAGAATTCTTTCGTGACATTCTCAACCGAGAAACAGCCCGCAACTTCAGCCAGTGACGGCCGGCCGTCTGCACAAAGGAGCGGCATAAACTGGCGCCGGCAGGTATGATTTGGCTCATGAACACCCACCAGAAAGGAAAACCGACGGGCAGGTGTCAGCTTTCGCACCGGCTGTGTCGTACCGTCACCACCAACTTCAATATCCCAGTCCAGCCGGACAAACGAGAACCGCCAGTCGTCGTGATCGTCGCCATAGAACGCAACAAGCGCTGCATCCTCACGGTTACGGGCGCCCGTTTCCAGATACTTCGCCACAAAATTACGCTGCATCGTCCGGGCACGATCACGTGAAGAAGCCCGCTTCAGACGGACCGTTAACACCCCAATCGTCTCGTTTCCGGCCACATACGTTCCGATGCTTTGCGCCTCCGCTACATAGTCATCATACTCCGGCGGAACCGTAATACGCCTCTCCCTGAAGGTAATCTCATGGAAAAGGTTGCGCACAAAACCCGTAAACCGACCTTTATCAAAACTTTGTGTAAAGACATCATTCAGAAGCCGGACCGCCTCTTCCTCGTTCATTCGGCAGTACCCCACTCAAACAGTTCAGACAGAATAACCTCTTTCGGGCCTGAAAGGTCAACCGGACTGGCCACCTCCCGGAAGAATTCTGGTGAAATCTCAGATCTGATACGGGCCAGCATCTGGAGAGGTTCAGACTCCTTCTGCACCGCTTTCAGAACACGCTGGATCGTTGGCTTTGGGAGAGCGCCATCAGCCAGCAGATCAAGCACCTTTCCGACATACTCTTCGTCATCATCAGTAAACGACGGTGTTCGCTCAATCGCCCGCAGAAACTTTGTCAGCTTGGCCTCTTTTCTGCTTCCGGCACTGGTCGGCACCGTTCTCTCTACCTCAAAAACAGTTTCAAACGCCGTCTTATTCTCATCCAGGAGGGAATAAAATTCCCGTCCAATCCGGCGTTTCCCAACTGAATTATCTGCTTCAAGCAGACCTGCCGCTGTCACAAAATCAAGCTCTCCCGTCAGAGATGACTCGGCATGAACAGCCGTCCGGAAAATCTTTCGCAACTTCCCCCGTCTGAAAAACGTAATAACCGCCGTCTCACCATCATCTGCCGGTCGCCCCGTCCGGGCCTTCTTCGGCAGGCGTTTAATACGTTCAAAGAGTGCCGGGTCAGCATCCCGTATACCCCGCAGAAACGTCAGATATCCCAGTTCAGGGTCTTCTTCCTCATCCTCTCCGGTAATCGTCTTCTTTGATGTCAGCCGCACAAAGAGATCATGAGATTTAATCTCCTCGTCAGTCAAAAGCGGCGCATCATTGCCCAGCATCTCAATAAAAGCGGCAATCTTCGCCTCAGCCGCCTCTTCCAAGCTTATCACATCGTTGATCTGACCTGCCGGGAAGAAATTGTAGATATGGATTGTGTCAAACGTGGTATCCACCCGGTTGATCCGTCCTACACGCTGCATCATCCGGGTCGGATTCCACGGAATATCATAATTTATCACGACATTAGAGCGGTGAAGGTTCACACCCTCAGAAAGAACCTCAGTCGTCACCAGAATCCGGTAATCATCTTTTGGATAACGTGACTTTGCATCAAAATTATCAATCACCGCATACCGGTCAGCGTGTGACGAACTGCCGTGATACTCCAGTACACAGTCACCAAACCGTTCGCTTAGTTTATCGGCCAGATAGTCAGCAGTCTCCTTTGCCTCAGTGAAAATAATGACTTTCTGATCCCGCAGAACAGGGTCATCAGCAAGACGTTTCACAAACTGTTCCCGCTTTGGATCTCCATCAACCGAATCCCACAATCGTTTCAGTTCCTGAAGGATAGCCAAATCCTGCCGTAGATCGTCATAAAACTCTGCACGGAAGTCTGAAGAAGAAAAACGCTGAGCCTTATCATCATCAAGCAGCGATTCAATACGCCCCAGATCATCCTGTTCCAGCAGTTCAAAGATCTTGTTCATGTGTTTCTTGCTGAGGTAGACGTTCCCCTTCTCATATTCCCGGATGAAAACATCATAATAACCGATAAAACGGTCAACAGACATTTTAAACGCATAAAAACTGCTCTCAAGTCGTTTTAACAGCAGAATCTTCATGAACTTCATCATGTTACGCTGTCCGGTCTCCTCCGGCTGAGATATGCCTTCTTTCAGATAGAGAAGGGGAGCATACCGTGAATATCTGAACTTGTTGACAATGAGCTCGATTGACTCTGTAAATACCTCATCCACATAGGGGTCAAACTGGTAGATGATTGGTTTCGGGTCCTGCACCTCAGGAAACTTCAGACCCTGACGACTAAGATCCTGTGCATAGAATTTCCGGATACTGCTCCGGGTGCGCCGAACCATTAGATACTGCAATACATTCTCTCGGATATCTTCAGCATTTTCCTTCACAACAGCCATATAGGCGTCCTTGTCTCTCTGCCGGTCCAGCCCGTCAAGTCGGTTCTGGAGGTTGTTGAAATACCGGGTAAGGTTCCTCACATTCGGATTTGGGAGCGTGGAACGTTTCGCATTCTGAAAAAGTTTAATCTGGCTTAAAATATCGTTTGGACTATTATTCAGAGGTGTTGCCGTCACCAGAATGACCCGTTTGCCCCGGCAGATCTTATACAACAGCTCATAGGTCTGTGTCATCTCATTCCGGAAACGGTGTGCCTCGTCAATGATAACATTCCGGTATTTTTCTGTCCCCCGTGCAAGCACTTTGTCCAGCTTACCAACTGATTCAAAGTCTGCCTGCCGTACACCAAAATCTGAAAAAGCATTTGGCCATGAACCAAGATTGTCCTTATCAATCAGCATCGGCGGGGCAAGCACCAGTGTCCGGCCATCAAGCTGTTGGGCAAGCATCGTCGCAATATAGGTCTTCCCAAGGCCCACAACATCTGAGATGAAGACACCACCATACTCTTCAAGTTTCAGTTTTGCGTCCTGAACAGCGTCCTTCTGATACTGTAAATCCATAAACCCTTCAGGAAGATACGTATTACCGGGGTCCAGTTTGTCGAGATTGATCTTCTCCTTCAAGTACTCATACAGAAACTTCAGATACAACTCATAAGGCTTGATTTCATCGTTGAGCCAGGTCTGGTGCTGAATTGTCTCAACATATTCATCTGAAACGTCATCTCCCTGTTCCCAGAGTTCGTTGAATTTATCCAGTGCAAACGTATAATCTGACTGGTTTTTAAGCTCGCAGTTGAATTCAATATTCTGCTGGAGGCCGGACTGTGAAAAGTTGCTTGACCCGGTAATAACCCGGCCGTCGTCGCGATCTTCCTCCTTAAAAGTCATCACATACAGCTTTGCATGAATCTTCTCAGACGGATATACCCGAATCTCAAGCTTTCCATTCCGTAACCACTCGATAAAGGTGCGGATGCCAGTTTCAGTGTCAATGGTATCTTCTGATCCGTCCATCTCCTCTTTGACACGGGCGGTATATTGATCCTTGATCTCTTTGTATGAATACAGGTTTTTTGTCCCATCTCCGCCGTGGGATTCCTGAATGAGTTCATATGTGGCTTTGTTGGTGCTGATGCCGATTAAGATCCGTATTTTCTCAGTGTTGATAAGAGCAGGTTCAAGGGCATAGAAACCGCTGGAATAAAAATAACCTACAAGACAGTCGAAAAAGGTTGTATCTTTTATAAGGACACGAAACCGGTCAAGCAGGGTATTTCCCGGTTCGTTTGTAATAAATGTCAGATCAGAAGACAAGCACCAACCACCATACTATGATATGCTATTTATCATGCGATAAAGTTAATCAAACAGAAGAAAGGTTCAATCTGGATCACGACAGAATACTCTCTATGAAGAACATCGAAATGACCCTTGACGGTAACATCCTCATCATGAAAGTAGACCTCTCAAAGGAATTTGGCCCGTCAAAATCCGGAAAATCAATCACTATTGCTTCGACCGAAGGCAATATCTCTGTGCCTGACAGAGATGAGATCAAGATTGGCCTGAACATCTACAAGAGTAACAAATAAACTGCCTCAACCTTTTCCTCGTTCGCGACACCAACCACAAACCCGCCCCCTTCTGCTCACTCGCACCCTCGGGGAAACTCGGGCTGCTCGCATCGCGCAAGGGGCTGATGGAATAGGCTCCCCGCCCTCATCCTACGCCCGAACCTCTCGCTTTCTCTCCGATAAAGCTCCCGGTCCCGGCTGCCACAACTGGCACTTCCAGCGTCTCCGCTCCCTTCGGTCACGGGCACGCTTACAGCGCATACAAATCCGGCCAAAAACCCCTCGCAACATCTCAAACGCATGAACCTCAAAATTTAAAATCCTACTAAATCCCTACAATCCTCAAAAAATCTCCAAAATGTTCAGTTTTCACTTCCAAATTCCGTCACTCATTTTTATAAGACTCTTCCGCAAATCCCCTTTTGTATGGTTGTGAATTATTTTCACCACAGAGAAATGCTTTTCAAAAACTTCAACGCCTTCGAAGAGGGATTCGAACCGGCATCATTCCAGTTCCGGGATGAAAAGCTCTCGGAACTCGCTATCAACCTCTTCCCGGCACTTCACAACGCCTCTCCCCAGCATACCCTGCTCTATGGTCCGCCCGGAACCGGCAAGACAACCTCTGCACGCCTCCTCCTCGGACAGCTGAAAAAGATCGCTTCTAACGTTATCCCACTCTATCTCGACTGCCAGACTGCCAAAACACCCACTGCGGTCCTTCGCTACATATATACCTCAATTTCAAGCACCCAGGTCCCGTCCGGCGGCATACCGCTTGACACCCTCTATAACCGGCTCGGCACCCTGCTTGCCGGACGGGGCAAAACAGTCGTCATCTGTCTGGACGACATCAACCTCATCCGGACCACCGGCTATCTCAATGATGTCATCGCCAGCCTGTCCCGGCTGCACCTTGACTTCCCCGATATTCATATCACTATCATCGCCGTGGTCAGTGATGAGAGCTATGAGATTGACACCCTCCTTAAACCCTCAACCCTGTCCCGCTTCCGGCATACTGAGATCCACTTCCCGCCCTATTCAAAAGAGCAGATGCTGACCATTCTGACTGACCGGGCCGGAGAGGGATACTGCCCCAATATCATAGCACCAAAGCTGATTCAGGAGATCACAGACGTGGCCGTTACGACCGGTGACCTGCGGATTGGCATGGACCTGCTCTATCGCAGTGGTCTTCATGCGGAAAACGCCGGCAGGACCACAATTGAAGAGCAGGATGTTGAGGCGGTGACGGACGACGCGATGAATCTGCACCTGGTTCATATGAAAAATGCTCTTACACTGCCGGAACAGGATCTCCTCACCTTTATTGCCGATCTGCCGGAGGGCACTGATACACAAACCACCGGTGCTCTCTACCATGCGAGTACTGACGGTCAGGAGAAGAAAATATCCTATTCGACGTTTAGCAACCGTATCGACCGGCTTGAGAAACTGGGGCTCATTGAGACCGACAAACATAGTCTGCCAACGAGAGGCCGGGTCACGGAAGTGAAGCTCTGTTACGAGGCCGGAGCGGTGAAGAAGGTGTGTGGGAATGAGGTGGCCGGTGATGATACGGAGCAGGCCACAGCCGGAAGCGTGCCCGTGAGCGGGAGCGAACGGTGACGCTGGAGGCGTTCTATGGTGACAGCCGGAACCCATGAGCTTTTCCAGAGGAAAAGCGAGGGGTTCGGGCGTAAAGAGATCCCAATAAACCGCCGGCCACATCAGCCGCCTTGCACGATGCGAGCAGCCCGAGTTCTGCGAGGGTGGGAGTGAGTATAAGGCGGCAATGCCAAAAAAGGGGAGTTCCCTTCCTCATACCCTCATCTCCTTGCACTGCTGCCGGTATCCTTCCATCCAGCCCATCCGGGCCAGATCCTCCGGGTCCAGTCCAGCCGCGTGAATAAATCCACAGGCACACCGATACCCGACAACTTTCCGTTCCCGGAAATCATACACCAGCATATGGGTCGGGACCTTCTTTCCGCAGACCGGGCAAAAAATGGAGGCCATCAGAGCCTCCCAAAATACTGACTTGGTCCCTGCTGCGGTGCACACTCCTCATACCAGGCCACCGCTCCGTCATGCTCATGTCTCCGCCGCCTCATTTCTCTCCACCATTCTAATGCAGCCACTTCATCTGCCTCGCTGCACTCCAGTCCTTTCCATGCAGAGTGTCCCTCTGCTTTGTTTCCAGCTGTCATTCCTGTTCAGTTCCTGCCCCGGATTGCGTGCCGGCGACGTTGTGGGCGATTAAGCGGCAAACGGAGTATGGCTGCCGTCCCGAAGGGCGGCTGGCTTACCCGTTTGACGATAGCCCGCCTTTGCCGTCGTAACAACACCAGTGCCGGCACGGCGGAGAGAAGCGGAGCTGTGCGGCTGGAGAGGGGGTCACTGTCATAGGATTGGAGGGCGGTTACTCATAGAGAGATATAAAAAACGAAATCATAGAGGAAAATGAGGATTGGAGGGTGAGACAGCTATAACTCACAGCCGGAAGCGTGCCCGTGAGCGAAGCGAACGGTGACGGTGGAGGCGTTACGGGGTGGCAGCCGGAACCCATGAACTTTTCCGGAACGGATGTGGAGGAAAAGTGAGGGATTCGGGCGTAAGATGAAGCCAGAAAACCACTGATACATCAGCCGCTTGCGTGAGACGAGCAGCCCGAGTTCCGCGAGGGTGCGAGTGAACAGAAGCGGCGTAATCACGAACCCATGTGGTGCATACTACCTCAGCGAGTGTGACGGTGAAGGTCAAGAACGACAATGAGACGTTCTACGTGGCGTTTACGAATGAAAAGGTCCGGGTGTATTCCTATGAGGATGATGGTGTCGTAACGGCACTTGAGACCAGGGCGGATGGGAAAGCTGTGCTGGGGTGAATGAGTCCTGGTCCACTTTCCTTTTTTTACCGAATTTTAAAACAAATCTTAAAATAATTGATAGGAAAAATAGAATGAATTCAAATCTTTTTATATGTAAATGTTGATACTGTCTGCCTTTTTGTTGATTTTTTGCTCTAATATTTTTGAATATTCTCCATATTGAGATGATTTTACCTCTTCAGATAGTATTTTTATTCCCCCATTTGCATATTCCTCAGCAATCCTCATTACTTGATTATTATCACCGAATATTTGTACATCGTTTGTATGGAAATATGCTAGAGCATAAAGAAGCGGGATATCATCAGATTTAAAGTAATGCTCAAAGATATATCCAGCTTTTGGATTTTTTAAAGGTGTAGGTTTTCCAAATTCAAATCCATAAGCAATCGCTAATAAAAATAAATCTTTATTCTGAACTTTTTCACCTGAAAATAATTGTTCTTGTTTTAGTGAATCATATAATTCTTTGTCGCTTTGTTCAATGTACAATCTTGAAGCAGCTTCATAATCCGACATTTTAATAATCCACCATTGAAGTAGTTAATTCGTCTGATGCCATTTCGATTCGGAAAATGTTACTCGCATAACTTTGCAAAACATTTCGAATATTATCCGTGTATTCATCATTTGTAAATAACAGGATTGTTTGTTTTTTTTCGCTGATCTTTCGTAATTCTTTTCCAAAATTTTCACGCTGTTCATCAGAAACTCTTGCAACAGGAGTGTCAATAAGAAGAGGAGCATCAAATCCAGAAACCTCATGGAGAGCAAGGGTAAAGGCTAAAGCTAATAATTCATTTTCTGCTTTACCTACAGTTCCCAACATTGATGTCCCTTGTTTGTCTGTTAGGCTAACAGAATAATCGCTATCAATATGTACTTTATCAAAAGTTTCTTTTTTCCAAATTAAGTCAGAATTGAATTTTTTGTTCGTTTCTTCTTCAATTCTCTTTCTAACATGATCAAGGAGTTCAATCCTTGTCGTCCCAACTATTTTTGCAGCATCTTGACATACGTTTGATTTTTTATGAATTTTTTTATCCTTTGCACTTTTCACATTAGCGGTTTGTAATTTGTCTTTTAACCTGTCAATTTCACTTTTTGTCTGCTCAATTTTTTGTTTAAGCTTACCTTTTTCCTCAATAATTCTAGGAAGTTGTTTTTCCAAAGATGATCTTTCAGCTTGTAAATTTTTTATCTGAGGTTTATTGTAGGTTTCATATTTATTATTAACTTCATCGAAATCTTCTTGCAAGAGTTTTAATTCTTCATTTAATCCCTTAATTTCATTATTAATTTCATACATTTTATCTTTGTAAACGCTTACATCTGATTTTGCTTTTTTTAAGGGGTGCTCATTTCGAACCATTTCTGCAGCAACTTTGGATGAAAAAGAGATTTGTTTAGTAAGATCATTAATATAGTAAGCTGCTTCTTCATCAAGGGTTCTTCCACAAAATTTGCAAAACTTTTTGCTTATACATTCAGCAAGATCATCAATGTCTGCCTTTGGTGGTAATTCATCATTATTTTTCTTTTCTAAAATCATTTTCAAGGTTTGATCGATGGCTTTATTGAGTAAAATGGGCATGGATTTTTCAAAAAGTATAGTATTCTTACTGTCGATTTTTGATTTTATTGATCCATTCTTTCTATCTATATCAGCTATTATACGCGTTCTTCGCGATTCGAGTTCTGAAATATCTGGAATCTGTCCTATTTCACCATTCAGCTCAGTTAATCTCTTTTGTGCATCGTTTTCTTGTTTTGTATTATCTTCTAGTTGTTTCTCTAAACGTCCTTTATTATTTTCGTTCTCAACAAGTTTGTGATTCCATTGATCAATATTTGGCTCAGATTTTCCAACACTCCTTCTCAGTTCAGCTGATATTTTTGTAAGACGTTCCTCCATTTTTAGAAGAGTCCCAATTTGAGAGATCTGCATTATTTCTTTTTGAATTTTCGCTCCACTGGTATCTCGGAAATAGTTTTCAAGATGTTCACCATCAAAAAAGAAATGTTCACGTATATCAAAAGGAACAAACCGATTTACATAACTTTCAACTTCGTCTTTATTTTCAATGAAATTATCATTGTTTTTTTCATCTTTGAGAATAACCTTAAAGTTTTCTTTTATTTGGCGAGGGCGCCCAGGATTGTCTGTTATTTGGAATATTTTTTCACGAAGAAATCTTATCCGTTTGTTATCATCATCGGATACAAATAACTCTACAGAAACTTTGATTTCAGCATCTTCTTGATTTTCAATAGCAGTTTTCTTATTAACTATTGGTTGTTGATTTTTGATAGAGGAAAGATGGGGCTCATCATTGTATAAGCACCAATTGATTGCATTTAAGAAATTGGTTTTACCTACACCATTTTTTCCAATAAAAATGTGTAAATCGTGTGAATTTGTTTTAGAGAGATCAATGATATCATCTTGATATTGCCGATAGTTTTTGAGAATTATTTTTTCAATTCTCATCATCGTCACCCTGAATCTGCATATATTCTTCAGCTAATTTTTTGTAATCATCGGTATACCACCCAGGTTTTTCAATATATTCCAAGTCAAATAAATTATGTAAAAATCTATACATTGCACGATCCCCATTGCAATTTTTCTCTAACATTTTAAGAATAATTTCAATATGAATATTCATACAATCTCCAGATTGATCTGATTGAGGATCCTCGTTGATCAAAAATAAGTGTATGCTTTTATTTATCCATACGTTCGTTTTTTCTCATAAAGTTTCATAGTACATTCAATACTGTTTATTGCTTTTTCAGCAATATACAATGCACGATCAAGCTCTTTTTCATATATTTTTTTCTCCAATGTCTGGAGTTCCGAAGAAAATCTAGAGGTTGAAGGAGTGACAATAAAGTCATAGATTTCTGCATTTTCTTTATCGGGGTATTGCCTGATTACTCTGCCAATCCTTTGGATATATTGCCGGGGATTTTTACTGCTTGCAAGAAGTATCGCTCGCCGGGCAGGAGGGACATCTACACCTTCATCCAAACATTTTTGGGCGACTAGAACATTGTATTCTCCTTCGCCAAATTTTTTTAAAATGTATTCACGTTCTGAGAGTCCATTAAATCGATCCAATGCTTTAACGCCTTCATTCATTGTAAATTGATGAATATTTAAATTATAATCACTTAGGATTTTATTCACATTGCTGATTTGTTCCTTGTCATTTTCACTACAGTAAATTATTGTATGAGATAAAGATTGACTGAGATTGTTTAAAATGCAAATTAATTCAGGGTATTTATTCTCAGCATTTTTGAGAATATTCGCTCTTTGCCGCAGTAAATATTCTAAAGAGTTGTCATCAGACTGGGTTCTGTTTTCTTTTCTATATAGGATGCCAATTCTCCTGGTTTTTTCTGAATATTCTTCCATTTCATCTGATGTTAAGTCAATAAAAATAGGATGATAATAATATGGAGTAAGATACGTTTGATTCGTTTTTGGGTTTATTTCATTAATTGCAGCACTCAACGAAAACTGAAAAACCACACCCCCGAAATAGTCATAGATAATATCTGTCCCTTCAGAATCGAAGGCCCTTTGTGGTGTCGCACTAAGGCCCAACTTAAAATCATATAAATCAAGGAGAGATCGCATTCTTTTTTCAGACCCAATTCCATGGACTTCATCGACAATGAAGAGGTATTTTAAATTCGATCTTTCAAGTCTTTTGATAATATTAATAAATTTTTCTGATGAGACAGTTGTATGTGTTGTAAAAACAATACCACTTTTAATTGTCCCAATTTCAATGTCATAGAGTAAATTGGTTAAATCATTTGGCCATTTTTGATTTGTTCTATCTGCTATCACAATCCTATCAACTTCGATCCCAAAATTTAAAATTTCCTTTTTCCATTGGGTTAACAGATGGTTATATGGGCAAGAAATAATCGTAAGCAAATTTTGCTGCTGTTCAAGTAACTTTTCAATACATCCAAGAGAAGTAAATGTTTTACCAGTACCTGTTGCCATCTCAAAAATTCCTTTGCAACCGTTGGCAAACCAGTTTTCAATTGCGTCATTCTGGTATTCGAACAATACTGCTTTTTTAGGCCTAGAATAATGTTTTTGAAGGTCAATTTCAGAGATGTCTCTTGGTGAAATTTCAATGAGGTGTTTTTTTACTGCATCAAAAATATCAACAACTTGTAATCTTGGTGTAGCCAAATTATTCCAGTAACGATCAAACTTTTTCAGATCAGATTCTAAATATTTTAACTGTGCAGGTTCCCAACTTTTATAGACCTTAAACTCCTCTGTATTTTTTCCAGACCAACCGGAAAATGACTCATTTACAGAACCCGAAAAAGAAACATATTCACCAATTGAGTCTTTAAAAATCCCAACTTTCTGATGAAATATGCCTCCATTAGGTAAATCATTCGGACTATAAGGAATTGCAATTTTAATTTCAAGTTTATTATTCGCGAGCATCCATCCAATAGCAAAAATGTGGTCTCTAACAAAATCATCTTTTATACTATCAATTTCTTCTATCCATTTTTCTTCAAATTTTTTATAGTTCCCATTTATCGCATTTTGAATGAGACTTATGTCCTCATTTGATAATTTTGGAGACGTAATAAGCCGCATTTTTCCGCCATTTTCAATAAGTTTGAGGATTCCTATTGCGGATAAAGCTAAACTCGCAGAGGAAAAGAAACCAGTGAGTCGACAATATTCAATAGATTCTGATAAAACTGGAATATAAAAATCTTTTATTGTATCATCATAATCAGAAGAATATGCAATTTTTAATTCCAAATCCTGAAATGTCATATGATTTTCCCAAACCTCAATATAATAATGATTGAGTTGGAAAGCGATAGTATTACCCTTTAGAGAATACTATGCCAAACAACATATTGTGTGCATGGCTGGCACCTTTCTTTCCTGCAAAATAGGCCATGGGTGAAGTATCAATGTTCCAATCAAATTTACTAACTTTCTGTATAATCTCGAAAATACTTTTTTTGTCCAGAGGGTCTATATTGTTCTCAATACAGTAATCAAATACATCACTTGCAAGATAATTGAGTGAATAAACGCCGATTGATTTTGTAACAATATACTCATTATAGGTTTCATTTTCGAAAGCAGACGGAATAGCTTCGCGTATTGACAACCAATAATTGGACAAAAATGTCATTTTATTGTTCTCGTCCAATCGTTTGAAATTTTCATTATTTACATAAAGAGATTTTAATGAAGTTATAAAACCATTTAGCTGAACTGGCTTTTTCAGTCCTGGTATTCCACCCTTGTTTATGAGACCTTCAAGAGGAGAACCTTCTGAATTAAGTTTATTTACGGCAGGGACAATTTCAGTTCTCCATCTTTCCTTTTCAATAACCGGTATTCCTTCGATTCCGGCATTAATTGTTCTGTATGCAAGTTCATCCTTCAGAGATGAATTAATCCCTTTCTGAGTTTTATTAATGATGATAAAAAATGCTGTATCAATATCAATTGGAGTCAAATTAGAGAGTTTTGGGTTATTCTTTTTTAGATTTTCTGAGATATCTTTTGTGTTGATCAAAACGATTGGCACTTCAAAGGTTAGGAGATTTCGGTAATTTTTTTCTAATTCTTCGTCATTTTTCAATAGTCCTTTCTGCAACATTTCTTTAAATTCATGGAATAATGCTGCAAACCCCCCTGTGCGTTGCTGACCATCAAGTAGAGATATTGTTCCCGGAAGGATAGGTAAACGGAGTTTACCAAAATCGCTTTCAATTTCAGTAAATTCACTCTTCTGAATACTTCCTAAAAGTGAGGGGATTAACGGAATTGAACAATTTTTAAGATATTCCTTTATCTCTTTGCTCCTGGACCTTGAGAGCATCCTTTGATAGCCTTGGTATGATTCGTCATTCTCCATCCATTGTTCAACATACGAGAGAAGCAGGAGTTCATAGGCCTTTAATTTTCCCAAAAATATGTTATTGCCCTTTTGGTTAATCTTCACTACTGGAATATCCAGACAACTTTCTCCAATGATAGAGCTCCAAACCTCATGGATATTTTCATGAGGATTTATTGAATGTTCCCTAAATTGCTCAATTATTTCAAGAAGTGTGTCATTAACTAAAGCCCCATCGAACTCAAGTGGTTCCGAAAACACTGATTCTACTTTTTCAGGAATGAATAAACAGGGGTCATTCCAGCAAAGTTCACAATAATATTCATTGTCATCAAAAGGCCCATGACTTAATCCATTAATTTTTTTCCCACAACAAGAACATCTCATCTCAATCATTTCCTTTTTTATTTTCTTCTCGAAGTTCAAATGCCCCGTCGAAGCTTTTTGCATTTTGAAATTTGTCAATTAATCCTTGGTAAGGTGGAAATGAGCCACCATAGCCGATCACTCTGCGAGCCGATTGAACAGCTCCAACTTTCTCTTTAGTCCACCCATTTTCTTTAGAAATGTACAGATTCTTTTCGAGAGAGATTAGTGGTTCAAATCTCATTGGATAGCAAACCGCCCCCCAATTTAGAATATTAACAACTCTTTCTAAAAATGACTCAGGCGTATCATTAAAGTTAAAAAGAGCGTAAACAAAAATTCTTCTTTTTGAAATTCCATTTTCTGATAGCAACTGTATTGTTTTCTTGACGGGGTGTTCCTCTTCAGCTGTGTCATAAGCAATGCGAATCGCAGAATTTTTTCCATATTTTAAATTTCCCAAACATTCAGCGATTTCCTCATCAATGAGTCTAGCATCAAGGCCTTGATTAAAATCTACTACTTTATCTAATTCAATCAATTCATCAAAAATTTTAAACTTATTTTTGTTGAAAAGAAAATTATTGTCAAAAAATATTATTCTGCTATGAGTTGGCCAGACACAGTCCTTTATTGAAGACTTTATCGTGTTTAATTTTCCCTCGATTTTTGGAACTGCACAAAAACCACAATTACGATTACACCCTCGCGATGAGAAAATTATGCTCCCATCCCAATCTGGTCTCAAACTATAATCAGGCATCACTCCTTCAACTTCAGGTAAAATTCCTCTGCAAATTATATCTGCTCCAGATAATTTTGCATGTTTAGGCATAAGTGAAGCATAAATTCCTCCAAGATGGATTTCAGCTTGAGGAAACAACTTTTTATAATAACCAATGGCTCTCCATACTGGCCTCCAACTCCATGTAAATAGGCTGGTGACGTAGATTTTATTGGGAATCTGTAGTGGTTCTTTGCACCCTCGAATAAGTTCTGTTGTATTTCCCAGATTTTTTTCATAGGTCGAAAGTTTAAGAAGTCCTATGGGTGGAAACTGAGTGTAATATTCGGGTTCAACTAAAAGGATGTGTTCTGTCATGCACTGAATAAGTTTATGTTGAGATCTTTGATAAATGGATCCTTTTTTTTATGGATCCACTCATTAGCTATGGCATTAGAACAAGTCAGCTTAGGAGTCACATGTCAAGAAGGAAGATCAGTTTCCCCAAGTCAGAAAAATACGGAGAACAATCTAATTCTCTTCTTTAAAGTTTATCCTCTGCCCTCTTTTAGTATCTGCTCAATTCGCTAATTCGAAGAGGAAATGATATTTTCACTTTCAATGTGCTTTGAATTTTCAATTGATTCATCAAGCATTGCCCTGAAAATAGCAAGAAGTTCCGTTAGAGAATCCCGAATCACATCTATATCATTAAAAACTGTTTTCCCGCGATGTACAACATTACACCGTACCTGATAATAATATTCAATAGATTTTTTAGGGTTTTCAGGATCTAAAATAATATTTTTCTCAGGTTCATCTGTCCGGAATACTCTTCTTTGGTATTTGACAGATTCTTGCAATCCATTCGTGAAAGCTGGTTCCTGTGATAATTTCACTTTTAATTCATCTGGAGTAGTTTTCAATCCATATTTTAAACTTCCATACCTTTCAATCGCTGACCAAAGAAGCATATACGCCATTTGGAGACGGAATATTTCATTGATACCTATTGAATAATCTAGATGTCTATGATTCTCGTTTTGATCTGCTTTCGAATTCAAGATTCCATCGATCATTTCAAGTGCTTCATTAAACAAAGGGTCTTTACTCCCATCCCATTCCGAAGATTCATAATAAGAACATCCTCTACCTACTTTCTTTCCTGTTAAGAGATTGACTTTAGCATTGCAAATTTCAGTCGTATCCCATTTATAGTGCTTATCGGGTTCAGTAGCAACTATTTTTTTATACGCCTTAGTTTCATTGCCGCTGGAAAAAGTCAGGATATACCCATTTATTTGGCGGTTTTTAGATAAATGTAAGAGCGGAATTCCATCTCTTTCATAAAGATCTGCGGGTATACTGGCAGAAGAACAGTCTTCTACAAATTCTTTTATCTGGAAATATCCTAATTGACCTGGCTTAAAAATCCCATACGAAAAAAAAGGGAGATCAGTTTCTTCCGGTAAGTCCATCGTTTGTTCTCCTTGCTTCATTTAATACAGCAATTAAAAGAGATTTACAGTCATAATTGGCATCATGATTTTCGGTGAAATCAAGTGCTGACTGTGCTAATAATCCATAGAAATCAAATTTTGAAACAAAATCGATTTCCTCAGAGAAAATATCCCTTAATTGAAAAAAAGTCCAACTGAGCTCTTTCGAATATGGAGTGATGACTGCCCTTTTCCTTGGAGCTGTTTTTTGAGCTGAGATTACGATATTCTGGTCTTTCAACCAACGTTCAATCGAGGGGTTGTATTCATCGCTGATGATCACATCGGCCCCTTCGAATTCTTTTACACTGGTAATTTCCATGAGGTAATCACCATTGTCGATCATTTGCTCTAATGTGTCCAACCTTTCTTCGATGTTTTTTATTTCGCTCATTAGTTGTTGAAAAACGTGAAATTATATAAAGCGCTATTATTTGAGTTTAGACAACTCTAAAATCCCGTTTCGCAGCGATTAATGATTAAATTTGGGCCATAAACCGCCCCTTCTGCTCACTCGCACCCTCCCTCCCGTCGGGCTGCTCACCTCGCGCAAGGGGCTGATGGAATATGGACTATAAGTTCATCCAACGCCCGAACCCTTCACTTTTGCTCCACATCCGTTCCGCAAAACCTCCCGGTTCCGGCTTCCTCAGTGGGCACTTCCAGCGTCTCCGCTCCCCTCGGTCACGTGCACGCTTACAGCGCAGAAAGATCCGGCCAAAACCCCCCTCCAGGCAGTTAACAACTTATTAACCTCATAATTCAAAGTCTCAAAATTTCTCCGCAATCAACAAAAAATCCAAAAAACGTCCAGTTTTCACTTCCAACATCCACGATCTAATTTTACAATCGTATCCACCGTCTTGAACATCTGCGGCTGATTGATACCTATAAGCAGAACCTGCCTACCAGAGGCCAGGTAACGGAAGTGATGCCACGCTATGAAGCGGGGGCGGTGCAGAAGGCTTGTGGGAGTGAGAAGACCGGGGGATGGTGCAGATTTCCACAGCTGGAACCCATGAACTTTTCCTCACGCGCAAGCGGAGGAAAAGTGAGGGGTTCGGGCGTAAGAGGAGGTCAAGAAACCACCGGCCACATCAGCCGCCTATCACGAAATGAGCATCCCGACTGAAAGGAGGGTGCGAGTGAGTGGCAGGCGGCATCTCAGCCCTCTATTAATTCTCCCACTTCGGGCAGCTGTCTGCGACTGGCAGGAGCAGTCTGTTGCCTGAAGTGGTTCACTTCTTTCCTCTCCCCTAAAAAAGGGAGTTCCCTCCCTCATACCCTCATCTCCTTGCACTGCCGCCGGTATCCTTCCATCCAGCCCATCCGGGCCAGATCCTCCGGGTCCAGTCCAGCCGCGTGAATAAATCCACAGGCACACCG
>Ga0222639_1000366_pt1 | contig 20961 bp, 17 predicted proteins | sample AntAcemetagen185_FD_179863 | JGI IMG/M metagenome (GOLD analysis project Ga0222639, IMG submission 179863) | Saline water microbial communities from Ace Lake, Antarctica - #185 | ecosystem: Environmental > Aquatic > Non-marine Saline and Alkaline > Saline | place: Antarctica: Ace Lake...
ATTAAATTAAAATTAGAAAACTGTTTGAATGTATTAAAAATCGTTAGCAAAGAACCTGTTGATATATTGTTATTAATAAAAGATTAAATCATTAGCACAATTGTTGTTTTTATTATGGCTGGTTCTTTGTTTACGATTTGTTATACATGAGTTTTTTCTGGTTTTAATTTAATTATTACCTGATATCATTATATTTTAAGGCAGCCTGTTTTACTTTTTTCGCAATTTTTTTATGAATGTTAAGATTCATAAAATTGGGCACACCTTCGTTTTTCCTGGCCAAAGCTGCAATTTCTTCAGCTGCCGCAAATTTCATTGCATATGTTATTTCCGAAGCATGGGCATCAAGGGCTCCTCTTACTAACCCGGGAAATGCGAGACAATTATTAACCGTTCTGCCGTCTTTGGCAAAGGCAGCTCCGGCGTCCCTTGCATCCTGAACCATTATTTCAGGTATTGGATTTGCAAGAGCGAGCACAATTGGATCTTTATTCATACTCTTAACCATATCTTTTGAAACCAGATTTGGCGCTGAAACACCGATAAATATATCCTTATTTTTTATTATTGTTTTTAAGGATCCTTTTTCCATATTTTGATTTGTGTTTTCTGCAATAGCCTTCTTATATGCATTCATTTTTTGTTTTCTGTTTTTATATATTGCACCTGCTGAGTCACAGATAACGATGTTTTTAAATCCATATTCTATCAACATCCTGCATGTGGCAAGGCCTGCCGCGCCAGCCCCACTGATAACTATGCTGACCTTTTCTTTTTTTCTTTTAAACATCTGCAAAGCAATGATTAATACCGCAAGGATAACAGTTGCCGTGCCATGCTGATCGTCATGGAACACGGGTATTGACAACCTTTGCTGCAATATTTTTTCAACTGCGAAACATAAAGGAGCTTTTATGTCTTCTATCATTATCATGCTGAATGTTTTTGATATGGTTTCTAAAGTATCGACTATTCGATCAATGTCATCACTGTCGACCAGGATAGGAACGCAGCTTACCTCTGCCATTTTATTGAGAATTACGGATTTGCCTTCCATGACAGGCATTCCTGCATAAACTCCGATATCGCCAAGACCCAGAATGGCGGATCCGTTTGTTGCAATACACACAGAATTCCCGATAGATGTAAGTTCCAGCGCTTTTTCAGGATTTTCGACAATATAATTACACACCTGTGCAACTCCGGGCGTATATACCATTTGCAGATCATTCAATGTGTCTATTTTTACTTTTGGTGTTACCTCTATTTTGCCGCCCTTGTGAATATTAAGAACTTCGTCCTCAATAAAAAGTATTTTGCACCTTTTGAACTTTTTTATCGCAGCAATAGTTTTTTTAAATTGCGTTTGATTATCAAAAAACATGATAAGGTCTCTAATAATATAGTGTGATGTAAGATATACTTTTGTTATATCTCCCAACATTGCGCCATATTTTCCAAGTTCTACAGCAAGCTCGCCAAAGGCTCCAGGCAGATCATGGATTCTTACCCTGATTTTTTTTATAAACTTAAAAGCGTATTTTTCATTTTGCATATTTCAAGTTCCTTTAACGCCTTAATGTGAGACCTTTGCAAAACCTCCCCTTTTGCCCAATTTCTGCGTCAGGCTCAAACTTCGATCCTCGAAATATTCAATATATTCCTGCGGTTGAAATTTTCGCCTTCCTTGAACTTGAGCAAAATTGAACATTTTGCAAAGGTCTCAATGTTTCTGAAAATTTAATTATGTTATTAGCTTTTTTATGACACGGAAAGCAAGGATAATGTTAAGCGGATTTCATGCTTTATCCACATAACCGGGCCGGCAAAGTAGCCTATGCGTAAGCCTTTGTTATTTGAAGCTTTTTTATAAAATTATACATTAACTTGAAGCTTGACACATAAGTTGTTTTCTGCCATATTTTTATTTAGCCATCTATACTTAAATTCTTGCCTTTTTACGAATTTATCATCCTTATCAAGTATTTTAAAAATCCATACTTTTCAGGAGACAGTGAATGTCTGGAGGAAAAAAAATAGCGGTCGGCATATTGATTTCCTTTGCCATACTTTCTTTTGGTACATTTGGATATATGATTATTGAAGGATGGAGGTTTATTGAAGCGTTTTATATGACTGTTATTACCATTACAGCAGTAGGATTTGGTGAGCCGCACAAGCTTGGAGACGCAGGCAGGATATTTACCACAGTATTGATTATGGGAGGAGTTGGGGTGGTTTTATACCTTGTCAGCATGATTGCCGAGTTTGTGGTTGAAGGTCAAATCAGAGAAGTTTTTGGGAGGCACAAGTTGGGAAAAAAAATAAAAACTTTAAAAGATCACTATATTTTATGCGGGTACGGTCGTGTTGGCATAACCATATGTGAAATTCTTTCCTCGAAACCCTTAGACCTGGTTGTCATAGACAATGATCCCAAAAAAGATGAATTGCTGCGTAAAAAAGGGATTCTTTCTGTCAGGGGTGAGGCAACTGATGAGGATATATTGATAGAAGCCGGTATCAAGAGTGCAAAGGGGCTTATTACCGCATTGGGGCGTGATATTGATAATCTTTACATTACGTTAAGCGCACGTGGAATCAATCCAGATCTCTTTATTATGGCAAGATCAGGAGATGTGGGCTCCGGGAAAAAACTTTTAAGCGCTGGGGCTGACAAGGTGGTTTCTCCATACCGCATAGGTGCAAGGCGTATGGCGAGAATACTGCTTCATCCAACAGTAACCGATTTTCTGGAATTATTAAGAGACGAAAAGAACAGAGGGCTTCAATTAGAAGAAATTCCTGTTCACAGCTCCTCCAGACTTATAGGGATTCCGCTAAGAGATTCTAAAATAAGACAGGATCTGGACTTGATCATCATAGCCATTAAAAAGGCTGACGGCAAAATAAATTTCAATCCATCTTTTGCCACTACTATTGATACAGACGATATTGTTATAGCCATGGGCGAAAGCAATAATTTGATGGAGCTGGAAAATATTCTGAATCCCGTAAATTGACGGTGTCGTAAAAAGTCTCATTTACTAAATTATAACTCAACAAAATTAACTTGAGTATGTTACATGGAGCGTACTGCGATATTTTTACCACGAAGAACACGAAGTAATCGAAGATAAAGAAAAAAATTCTTCGTGTTCTGGTGATCAATAATAAAAATGCAGCTTTTTACGACGCCATCAGTCTTTATTTCAGCGAATAATTTTTGTGAATTTTGAACCCTCAATTGTTAAGTTATAAATCAATCCTTTATTGCTGAACCTACTTTTATATCAACAGTATTTATGTCCTTGCCTAAACCCCATTTAATCAGGGCTATTGAACCGTCAACACCAGCTTTCCATCCTTTACTATTTCTGAAATTCGAAAGAGCCTTATTGTATTAAGAATACAAGGAGAACTGATTTGGCTTCCGCACCCAATTGAAGACCAATGGATGCGGAAGCAGCAAAAACTTTTTAAATATGGTTTTCATTTTTAACTTTCAACCATTGTTTTTGTCAATTTTTTCCCTTTTTTTTTATCGCAAAGCATGAACTATTAGAGCATGAAAAAACCTTTTTAATAAAACTTATTTTAAATTGACCAGCTTTATGCTATTTGATATATAAAAAAAATAATTAGTTAGAGCTTTGTATTCAAAGGTCTGTGGGGATGTAGCTCAGCTGGGAGAGTGCGGCGTTCGCAATGCCGAGGTCAGGGGTTCGAACCCCCTCATCTCCACCATATTATTTCCTGTTTATTTGGCGGACTTTTTACGACTTCATCAAAATTGATGGCGTCGTAAAAGGCAAGATTTGTTCGCTCTATGAGCATTTTTGGGATTCAGATTAATCCCGGCTAAATTGCAAGAACTCGGGCTAACGCCCTCAAACAGCTTGCAATTTTTAACGCCAGGCTTAATCCTAATCTTTTTCCAAAACAGCTCAATGTCGCTTACAAATTACTTTTTACGAAGCCATCAAAATTAAGGGATTCTTTATGAGGCAAAAGATGAAACGTGTAGCTGAATTTGATCGCAAGACAAAAGAAACAGATATAAGCATTAAACTTGATTTAGATGGCAGAGGCAAACATGAGATAGCTTCAGGCATTCCATTTTTTGATCATATGCTTACGCTTTTCGCTGTTCATGGTTTTTTTGACCTGTATGTATCAGCAAAAGGGGATTTAGAGGTAGATTTTCATCATACTGTCGAAGATGTGGGTCTTGTATTGGGCAAAACATTTAAAAAAGCTCTTGGTGACAAAAAGGGTATTATTCGATACGGTCATGTTGTTACGCCAATGGATGATGTTTTGACTTCTGTTACAGTTGACCTGTCAGACCGGCCATTTCTTGTCTATAATATTCCTGATATTATGAATATAAAGATGAATTCCTTTGATATTTATCTTGCCAGGGAATTTTTCAGGGCATTTGCAAATACAATTGGGATGAATCTTCATATAAATGTGTTTTATGGCGGCAATGATCATCACATCCTTGAGTCAATTTTTAAGGCGCTTGGAAGGGCATTAGATCAGGCAACCTCTTTTGATAAACGGATAAAAAGTGTTCTTTCTACTAAAGGTGCCTTATAAGGGAGTATGATTTTTCCATGCATATAATTAAACTGAAGCAAGAAAAGGCTGAATGTTTTAATGCCTGGTTACTTAAAATATTTTTTATTTTTTTAATATTTTTATTATGTTCCTGTAAATCAAATGTTATTGTTCCACAGCCTTTTCCCGATCCTTTGATAAAGGGGAAACTTCTCATTTTACCATTTAAAAATCTGTCAAGAATATATGGTGAAAATATTAGTATCAGGTGTCCTTTGTGCGGTAATGTTTTTATGACCGGAGAGGTAACAGAGGATTCAGAGGAGATTTTAACACAAAGCCTTATTTATCTGATGGAGGGTCGTAAGGGGATAAAGCTGATTCCTTCTGGACAGGTTCATGGGGTTTTGTCGGAAATGTTATCAAAAGATAAATACAGTATGCCTGAGCGGGACCAGGTTCTTGAAACAGGACGTGTTTTAGGTGCCCAGGTTGTCATGGCAGGATATATTTACCGTTTCAGAGAACGCGTTGGCACTAAATATTCTGCTGATTCACCTGCTTCAGCGGCATTTGATATACATCTTGTTGATGTGGCAAGTGGCCGTATACTTTGGACAGGTCGTTTTGATGAAACACAGCGCTCACTTAGCGAAAATCTTTTTAATATACGGGCATTTTTCAGAAGAAAGGGTGAATGGATTACTGTTAATAAGATGGCTGTTTCGGCTCTTGAAGATATGATTCAAAAATTACCTGAAATTGATACTGATAAGCCAGAGAAAAATAATCAAACAGCAAGATAATTACACCCGGTAAATGTTAAATCAACGTGCAGTTCATTCCTGGCATCCTTTGTGTCAAATAATCCGGAAAAAATCATGATTATAATACCTGCGATTGATATAAAAAATGGTAAATGCGTGCGCCTTTTTCAGGGGAAAATGGATACTGAAACTGTTTTTTCTGACGATCCTGCTTCAATTGCCATGAGATGGGAGGATGAAGGCGCAGAGATAATACATGTGATCGATCTTGATGGTGCATTTAAAAAGAGTCCTCAGAACCTGCAGTCCATAAAAAAAATAGTTAAAAAGATAGAGGTGCCTGTTCAGGTCGGGGGTGGAATTCGCAATCTTGATACTATTAAGTTGTTTCTGGATCTCGGTGTAAAGAGAGTTATTATCGGCACAGAAGCGATTAGAAACCCTCAGCTTGTAAAGGATGCATGCAGGATTTTTCCTGAACAGATAGTTGTGGGTATTGATGCGCGCAAAGGGTTGGTTGCTATAGAGGGCTGGACTGAGACAACCGAAATGACAGCCGTGGATCTTGCAAAACAATTTGAAGATTGCGGTTTAGCTGCAATAAATTTTACTGATATCCAGAGAGATGGAATGCAGACCGGGCCTAACATCTCTGAAACTAAAAGTTTTGCAGAGTCTCTATCCATACCTGTGATTGCTTCGGGAGGGGTTTCAACAGTAGATGATATAAAAGCTCTGATTCCTCTAAAAAAGGTCGGTGTTGTAGGCGTAATAACAGGTAGAGCATTATACAGCGGAACCCTCAGCCTTAAAAAAGCTATTGAACTCACAAAAACACATCATTAAAATTTTTTCTAATAAAATCCTTGTTTTTTTGTATCAGTCCATCCATAAGACAGAGACCTTTGCACCCCCCCTGTTTTTTTTGCTCAATGTCGCTTGCAAATGACTTTTTACGAGTTCATCAAGGTTATGCAAAGCTGTTTTTTTTGCGGGGGAATATTATATTTTCCTTGACAAGACAATATAAAATAATAGTATTAAAAGTTTAAAAAAATAAAAAATTTAAAAAAGAAGCTCTCCACTAGAACCTTCCATATTACCTTGCTCTGACATTTTTTAAGGGCAATGGAGGATGCATTTCTTGGCAGTTTATATTCCAGAAGAAAAAATTACAGAAATTAAAAATTCCGCTGATATTGTTAGTATTATTTCGGAAACAGTGGTTTTAAAAAAAGCAGGTAAAAATTTTATTGGATTATGTCCTTTTCATTCAGAAAAAACACCTTCCTTTACAGTCAGCCCTGACAAACAGATATTTTATTGTTTTGGATGCGGTGCCGGCGGAAATATTTTTAGTTTTATTATGAAGAAAGAAGGGCTTTCATTCCCTGAAGCAGCAAGAATGCTGGCAAGGCATTATAGCATTGAGATTCCGGTTAAAGCTATGTCCCCGGAACAGAAAAAACGAATTACCGAAAAAGAAAATTTACTTGCGATAAACGAAAAGGCAGTGGATTTTTTCAGCAGAGTTTTGCTTGAAAACCCTTTAGGGGAAAAAGCAAGGGAATATTTACTTAAACGAGGGATAAACAGAGAAATTATCGATAATTTTAAGCTTGGATATGCTCCTCAAGGATGGGACAATCTTGCAGTTTATTTTTCAAAAACAAAAGTATCAGAATCTCTTGCTGAAAAATCCGGATTAATTATTTCCAGAAAAGAAAGAGGAAGTTTTTACGATCGTTTCAGAGACCGAATCATTTTTCCGATTTTTGATATAAATATGCAGGTTATTGGTTTTGGTGGACGTGTTATGGACGATTCCCTGCCAAAATATTTAAATTCTCCTGAAACACCTCTGTACAGCAAGAGCCGTTCTCTGTACGGATTACATATGGCTAAAAGAAAGTGCAGAGAAAAAGGAACAGTTTTTATTGTAGAGGGATATTTTGATTGTTTAACACTTCATCAGCACGGGATTGAAAATTCTGTTGCAACACTTGGAACGTCGTTGACTCCGGAACACGTGCAGATTCTTAGGGGATTTATCGGAAAGAATGGCAGGGTTGTCCTTGTTTATGATTCAGACATGGCCGGGATAAAGGCTGCTCAAAGAAGTATAGCCGTGTTTGACAAAGGATATGTGGATGCCAATATTGTTATATTACCTGTCGGTCATGATCCTGATTCATATCTTTTAGAATTTGGAGCGGAGTCGTTTATAAGCCTGGCTGAAAAATCAAAAGGGGTAATTTCCTTTTTGATAAATTGTGCAGTTAGAAAACACGGGCTTTCAACTGAAGGTAAAATACATGTTATTTCAGATATGAAAGTACCTTTAGCGGCTATAAATGATAATGTCGTAAGATCACTGTATGTTAAGGAACTTGCAGAGCTTATTGGCATTGATGAAACAGCGATCATGGAGAAGGTCAGACAGGTGCCTGCGGAAAGAAGATCGGATATTGCGAAACCTGCTGCGGATTATGTTCTTCAAAATAATGGCAACAGGCTTGAGGCGCAGATAATAGCGATGATGCTTCAATTCCCTGAAGTATTGCCGGATGTAGATAACCGCGGATTACTCAATCTTTTTGAAGATAATATTTTGAAATCTATTGGGCAGGTTATTTTAAAGCACAGGCATAGTTCGGGTGAGCTGGTTTCAGAAATTATGGATGTTGTTGATGATAAAGATAAAAGAAATATTATAGCATCTCTGGCAATGGAAGATGAGTTGTGGGATCGTGATGAGTGTTTAAAGCGTATTGCGCAATTTGAGTCCAGTAAATATCGTAATAAAAAAACAATATCGCAGGAAATAAAAAAGGCGGAAGAGGGCAATGATTACGAGTTGGTATTACGCTTGTTAAAAAAAAAACAAATGCAGATTCAGAAAACAAAGTAAAAAACTTTTAATTCTGTTGGAGGCCGGGACATATGGTAAAGAAGACAGGTATAAAGAAAAAAAGTATAAAAAAAAGAAGTATAAAAAAGGCTGGGGAAAAAGCGTTGAATAAAAAGACAGGTTCAGAACAGAAAAGTGTAAAAAAAGTTACCAAGACGCTATTAAAGAGACTTACTGCAAAAGGCAAGAAACAGGGTTTCTTGACTTATGATGAAATCAACGAGGAGTTTCCTGATAATATGCTTTCTGTGGAACAGATTGAAGAAGCAATTATTATATTTAATGAACTCAATATTGATATTGTCGACAAGAATAATGTGGAACTGTCTGCCAGTGCAAAAAAAGCAAAAAAGACAAAGCCCAAGGATGATAACAAATTTGTAGGGGATTTTGGCACTGTTGCTGACCCTGTGAAGATGTATCTGCGTGAAATGGGAATTGTAACTCTTCTGAGCAGAGAAGGGGAGGTTGAAATAGCAAAGAAAATAGAAAACGGTGAACAGGAAGTTTTAAGAGCGCTGATAGATTCAGAAATAGGAGTGGACTATATTTTAAATCTTGAAGGATGCATCAAAAATGAGGAACTACGCATAAAACATATTTTAAGAGATGTCGACGAGGGAGATACGTATGTTGACGAAGTATTACAGGTCGAGAAATTTTTAAAAATACTACAAAACATTAAGAAAATATATGACGAAAATAAAGTTTATCGAGAAAAACTCATATCATCTGATTTAGGCGCTGATGAACAACGCGTGATAAAAAGAAGTATTACACGCAGGACAAATAAGATATTTGATTTGCTAAAAAAATGGCGTTTTGAAGCCAAGATAATTGATAATATCGAGACAATTATTTTAAACTATATTGACGACTTTGATTCGATGAGTAAAAAGATAACAGCATGTGCAGATAAAGTTAATACAACGGTTACAGAGCTTCGTAGCAATTTAAAAACCAACAGTAAATTTGTTAAATGGGCAGGAAGCCGGTGTGATTTAACAAAAGATGAGCTGTCTGAACTTTTTGTTAACCTGAAAAATACTTTTGAACAGATAAATGAAAAAGAAAATTTTCTAAAGGCCAATAACCGTAACTTAAAAAAGATTCTATTATCTGTTGAAGAGGGACACCGTAAAGCTAAAATAGCCAAGAGTGAACTGACTAAGGCTAATTTACGTCTTGTTGTAAGTATTGCCAAAAAATATACAAACAGAGGATTGCAATTTCTGGATTTAATCCAGGAGGGAAATATAGGTTTAATGAAGGCGGTTGATAAATTTGAATATCGCCGTGGTTACAAATTCAGTACATATGCCACATGGTGGATACGACAGGCCATAACCAGAGCTATTGCTGATCAGGCCAGAACAATCCGTATTCCTGTCCATATGATTGAAACTATAAATAAACTTATCAGAACTTCAAGGTGTCTTGTTCAGGAGTTAGGGCGGGAGCCAAAGCCAGAGGAGATAGCTGAAAAAATGGAAATTCCACTGGATAAGGTTCGCAAAGTTTTAAAGATTGCAAGAGAACCTATTTCGCTTGAGACTCCTATAGGAGAAGAAGAGGATAGCCATCTTGGCGATTTCATAGAAGATAAAAAGTTTATACTTCCCTCGGATGCTGCGGTAAACCTTAATCTTGCAGAGCAGACAAGAAAAGTTCTTGCAACATTGACTCCGCGTGAAGAAAAAGTTTTGCGTATGCGTTTTGGAATAGGAGAAAAGGCAGATCATACACTTGAAGAGGTTGGCCAGGATTTTACTGTTACACGCGAGAGGATAAGGCAGATAGAGGCCAAGGCCTTGAGAAAATTGAGACATCCTACAAGAAGTCGTAAACTTAAAAGTTTTATTGAAACCTAACCCTTGACAAAATTATTTTCTAAGGATAGAGAAAATCTTTCGATGAATTGATTTTTGGGCCCATAGCTCAGTTGGAAGAGCCACCGGCTCATAACCGGTAGGTCCCTGGTTCGAGCCCAGGTGGGCCCATACATTTATTTTAATCAAGGCGTGGGGTAAACCGCGCCTTTTTTGTCATTAATTGTTTTATTGAAAGACGAATTCATCAAATTTTGATGGCGTCGTAAAAAGTCCCATCTACTGCGTTGCAGTATTTTTTCAGACCCTCGACATACTATATGTATGCCTTCGGTCCTGAAAAAACAGTACGCCTTGTATATGAACCTTTTTACTTAGCCATCTGTAGTTAAATTCGTGACTTTTTACGAATTCATCAAATTTTGACTTTTAATCAGATATTACAAAATTTATGACAGCAACAGTATCAGATGTTATCAGGATAATTGAAAATATAGCGCCCTTATATCTTGCCGAAGAATGGGATAACCCGGGGTTGCAGGTTGGACAAAGAGACTGGCCCGTACAAACCATACGAATTGCTCTGGATCCTCTACAGAATGTCGTTGCTGAAGCGTGCAGAGAAAATGTTGATCTTCTAATTACTCATCACCCCCTGATATTTACCCCTTTAAATTCTATCGATTTTAACACTTCTGTTGGATCAATAATCAGTATGGCTTGTAAGTATAAAATGGCCATATTTGCGGCCCATACCAATCTTGATAAAGTAAAAAACGGTTTAAATGATGTTCTTGCCGGTATAATCGGTCTTGAAAATCTGAAAGTGCTTGGAGATTCTATGCCTGAGGAAGGCGGATTAGAAGAAAAACAGCATGGTTTTGGCCGGATTGGAGAGCTCGCTGATACAATTAAATTTTCATCTTTTGCCTTGGAGATTAAAAAAAAGCTGAGCCTTGATTATATTAAAATTACAGGAAAACCAGATTTGTCTGTAAAAAAGGTAGCTCTTTGCACAGGAAGCGGTTCAAGCCTGATGAATAATTTTTTTGCATCCGGCGCTCAGGTATATATTAGCGGTGATTTGCGGTATCATGATGCAAGAGATGCAGAAGCAAATAATTTAGGCCTTATCGATATAGGCCATTTTGCATCAGAGCATTTAATTGTTAAAGTACTTGCAAAAAGGCTTGAAAAGATTATATCCAAAAATGGAATTAATGTTAAAGTTGAGGCATGCGAATCTGAAATTGATCCGTTTGTTATCATGTAAAAACCTATATATAATGAGTTGGATATTGTTAATATGAAAGAACAAATATATACTCTAATAAAATTACAGAAAATTGAGATAGAATCAGAAAACATTAAAGGCATGCTGAGCAATATTTCTAAAAAAGTTGATTCTTTTGATTTTAAACTCAGGGACTTTGAACAATCTGTAATTGATGAAGACTCATTATGCAACGAATTGAACAAGAAATATCGTTTATATGAGTCTGACGTTCAGACGGGAATTTCCAAAATCAGGAAAAGCCAGACAAAACTTAGAGAAGTTAAGACAAACAAGGAATATCAGTCTTTATTAAAGGAAATACAAGAATTTGAGAAAAAAAATTCTCAAATGGAAGATGAGATGCTGTTGTTTTTAGATAGAATAGATGAAATAGATAAAAATATTGCTGAAAAAAAGAATGAATATTTAAAATTTAAAAAAATTATAGAAGATGACAAGGAAACCATAAAACAGGAAGCAGAGCAAGGAAAAGAGAGACTTGTTATTCTTGAGTCTGAACAAGAGACTATATCAAGCAGTGTAAAGCCTGAATTGATAGAAAAATATATGATGGTAAAGCAGACGATTAATGGAATTGCAATAGCGTCTGTTAAGGATGCTGTATGTAGCGGGTGCAACATGAATATTCCTCCGCAGATGTATAATGAACTTCAGCGTTGTGATGCTTTAAAATTTTGTCCCAACTGCCAGAGAATTATTTACTGGGAAAAATAATAGGATTGAGGCGTTTATTTTGTCCTGAAAAACATGGTCCTCAGGGCCAGGTCAGAGATAGATGGCTTTGCATTGGAGTTTTGTGTTTAAAAAAAAGAACGTCGAACATCGAACTTCCAACGTCGAATTATGGTACGCCTTCGGCGTTTTAATTTTATTAAAAAAATGAGCGAAGCGATATCCACATTCGATGTTTACCCGCCTTCGGCGGCGCCAGAGGCGACCAGGGTTCATCTTTTTCATGCAAAACAAATTTCCTATGGGGATAGCCAAAGCCTGGTTCTCTGGGCCAAGATTCTTTACATTCGTAATTTTTTGTATTTCATGTGGTTAATCCCGCTTTTAACGGGAAATGTTTTTCAAAGTTCTCAATTTGACGGTCGGAGCAGTTCAGACGATCGCTGGATCATTTTTTGATTTAGAGGAAAGTCCGAACACCACAGGGCAGGGTGCTCCATAACGTGGAGTCGCGGTGACGTGAAGGAAAGTGCAACAGAAAGTATACCGCCTGTCATTAAGGTGACGGGTAAGGGTGAAAAGGTGCGGTAAGAGCGCACCAGTTTCCCGGGTGACCGTGGAAGCTCGGTAAACCCCACCTGGTGCAAGACTAAATAGAGGGGCGATTTAGGGCTGCTCGTCCAAAGCCCCCGGGTAAGTCGCAGGAGAGACAGGGCAACCTGTCTCCATAGATGAATGATCGTTGTCCGGTTAGCGGGGTAACCCGAACCAGATACAAAATTCGGCTTATGAATTGCTCCGGCCGTTTTGCAATTAATTTTATTTTTTTCCAAAACTGCTCAATGTTGCTTGCAAATGACTTTCAAATAACTCAACTGTAGTTTTTGCCGGTTATCGCAACAGTTATAATTAAATTAAAACCAGAAAAAACTCATGTATAACAAATCGTAAACAAAGAGACCTTTGAAAAATGTTCAATTTTGTTCAAGTTCAAGGAAGGCGACCAAATTTTAAATCAGGTTTAAACGTAGTAATACATTGAGTATTTCGAGGCTTAAAATTTGAGCCTGACGCTGTAATTGGGCAAAAGGGGATGTTTTACAAAGGTCTCAAAGAACCGGCCATAATAAAAACAGCAATTATGCTGACAATTTAATCTTTTATTAATAACAATACATCAACAGGTTCTTTGCTAACGATTTTTAATACATTCAAACAGTTTTCTAATTTTAATTTAATCATAACTGAAGACTGATTATTTAAAGTTATTCTGGTTTCAAGTGCTGCATAGCAGCATAATTCAGCTTTTTATGAGTTAATCAGTTTTGGGTAGTTTCTTAATTATTTTTTAGGGTGATAAAAATGCTGCAGATTGAAGATTTAAGGGTTGAGGTCGGTGGAAAGCCGATGCTTAAAAATATCAATATGGAAATTCCTGAAGGAGAAACCCATATACTTTTTGGGCCAAATGGATCCGGTAAGACCAGCCTTATGATGACATTGATGGGTTTTTCAGGGTATAAGGTAGTACATGGAAAAATTACTTTCAAGGGAGAAGATATTACTTATATGCCTATATATGAACGAGCTCGTCTCGGCATTGGCGTGTCTTTTCAGAGACCTCCAACCATCAATGGGTTAAAGACAAGATCTCTTATTGAGATCTGTGGTAGTGATCGCGGGGTTAATGTTGAAGATCTGGCAAAACGTCTTGATTTTACCGATTTTCTTGATCGTGATGTGAATCATAATTTTTCTGGTGGTGAAATAAAGCGTTCTGAACTGCTTCAACTTTTAGCGCAACAGCCTGACCTTGTCCTTCTTGACGAGCCGGAATCAGGAGTAGATCTTGAAAGCATTGTTCTGGTAGGCAATACAATAAATTATCTTATGAACAGAGGAATTGACCACCCTGAAAAGAGACCTAATAAAGAAATAATTCACTCTCGGAGCAAATCTGCTCTGGTTATTACTCATACTGGTTATATACTTGATTATATCACGGCTGATAAAGGCCAGGTCCTTTATAACGGGGTTCTTTGCTGCTCGAGAAATGCCAGAGAAATATTAAAATGGATAAGAGAATATGGCTATAAGGAGTGTGTTAGATGCGTGACGTAGAAATGGATGTTAATATATCAAATTATAATATTGATGCCGAAGACCATGCATATATTGAAGATCTGTCGACAATCGATTCAAAAGACGCCAAACAGTTTATAGATGTTGGTATTGATGCAAAAGAATCTGACCGCTCAGGTACATTTATACAAAAAGACAAGTCTATAGTCCATTGTAAAACCATGCAGGATGGCGTTGAGGTTATGGGTATATCCCAAGCTCAGAAAAAATACGGATGGCTTGAGGATTATTTGTGGAAAAGCATTTCACCTGATTCAGATAAGTTTGCCATGTCTGCAAATGAAAACCCCCACGAAGGATATTTCATACGTTCTCTTCCAGGAGTAAAAACCAAGCATCCAATACAGTCATGCCTGTATATTGCAAAAGAGGGTTTTTCACAAAACGTTCATAATGTTGTTATAGCTGAAGAGAATTCAGAAATACATATTATTACTGGATGTGCAACAGCGCCTGATCTGGTGTCTGGTTTGCACGTAGGTGTTTCAGAATTTTATGTTAAAAAAGGGGCAACGCTTAAATTTACAATGATTCATGATTGGGGTAAAAAAGTGAATGTTCGTCCCAGAACTGTGACACATGTTGAAGAGGGTGGAGTTATTATTTCAAATTATATATGTTTAAAACCTGTGGGATCTCTTCAGATGTTTCCCACCACATACTTAGACGGTAAAAATTCCGTAGCTCGGTTTAACAGTGTGCTTCTGGCCGGCAAGGGGAGTCTGATAGATGTTGGGTCACGAGTTGTTCTTAATGCCCCTGGTTCACGCGCGGAAATAATATCCCGCGCAATTACTTCAGGAGGAACAATTATCGCCAGAGGCGACCTGATTGGCAAGGTGTCCGGGATAAAAGCACACCTTGAATGCAAGGGTTTGATATTAAATGATGGGTTAATGCATGCTATTCCTGAACTTCGCGGATATATGCCGGGCGTTGAGATGTCTCACGAGGCTGCTGTAGGTAAAATCGATCAGCGTGAGATCGAGTATCTTATGTCAAGGGGTATTGATGAGGATGAGGCAGTATCAACAATTGTCCGCGGGTTTTTAAATGTAGATATTGATGGCCTGCCGGACGGACTTAAGAATAAACTTGATAAAACGATCTCTGAAATGCAGGGAGATATGATGTAGGCGGCATATTGGAAGTTTTTGCGATGTCATAGTCCTCTGGGCCAAGTCAGAAATAGATGGCTCTGCCTTTGATTTTTGTGTTTAAAAAAAGAACATCGAACATCGAACATCGAACTTCCAACGTCGAATTATGGTACGCCTTCGGCGTTTCAATTTTATTAAAAAAATGAGCGAAGCGATATCCACATTCGATGTTTACCCGCCTTCGGCGGCGCCAGAGGCGACCAGGGTTCATCTTTTTCATGCAAAACAAATCCCCTCTGGGGATAGCCAAAGCCTGGTCTTTTAAGCCAGGATTCTTTACTTGTTAAGAGTTAAGAGGAGTTGAATTAATTGCAAAAAACCGATTCCACCAGTCCTTTTGCTGAAAGTGTACGTATTTTTTCTCATGATTTTCTTAAGTGCTGCAAATATATTTCGAAGTTTAATGATTCCAGGCAGTCTTTTGCAAAAAGGCTCTATTCAAAGTTAGTATCTACATCCCAGCTTTTAGAAGATTTTCTTGATTTTCACGGGGCCAAAAACAATAAAGACTGGTGCCTTTACAGAGAGTTAACGGCAACTGTCCGGCATCTAAGTACAGCAAGTTATTCATATAAACATATATCAAACAGACTCTCATTCTATGATCTTGTGGACACGGAGAATTTTGAAAAGGAAGGCGATCTCACATTTAATTTTTTGACAAGTTCTATTATGAAAATAGTGCCTGTTGTACTTGATGAAGCAAAACGCCTTAATATTCCCATTCCGGAAGGTGTTTTCAATCCCGCTTATTTCCCGCTAATTCCTACCGGCAATATGCTTGATTATAATATTGATGATGATGATAAAGATCAGCAACAGAAACATATAGTCAAGATAGCCAGTAAATTTCTCGGCATTGCAGGAGATTTTGAACATCTTGGTTTTTATGAACCATACAATATGGAAGAGATACTGGCTATTGTCCCAGATAAGGTCAACGAGGTTGAAATCAGATATTATGAGATGCTTGTTCACAACCTTCAATCTTCATTTGATACATATGTAATACACGGAGGACTCAGATTCGGAAACAGGAGGCTTAAGCAGCTGCGCGGCCATATTTCAGTTGTTTTTCATCTTCTTCAAATGATTGGAAGACTTCTCCATTTTTATGAACGCCACCTTTATCGGGCGGGATACAAGAGTGCTTATAAAAAGGTTCAAGACCGATTAACGTCTCTTGTCAATCCTTCAGAACTTCTTAACCGTACGATTAATTACGGCCTTTATTATGCCAGCTATTTTCTTATGGCAGGCAAGGGTCTGGCGAGGGACATACTTAATGAAAATATTGAGCGTTCTTCCATTACTGTTGGTATTCCTGTAAAACTCGGTTTTCACAGCAGGCCCAGTCTCCTTGTGGCGAAAATTGTTCAGCATTACGGAGGCCAGGTTGAACTGTGCATAGGATCAGACAGATTTGATGCCAGCAGTGTGCTTGATATACAGTGGGCAGGGGGCAAGATAGAGAATGAAAAGATAACCAAAGTTGTATTCGAAGGAGATGTCCGCGCTCTTAAGAATATAGAAATGCTTGCCAGTGTCAACTATGGCGAAGATACAATGGGAAAGGGAATTCCGCTTCCTGAAGAATTGAGTTATTTAAGATAATGGTTTCAGCAATTATTGTAGCCGCCGGTAAGGGCGTCAGGATGAATGATGAGTTGTGCAAGCAGTATGTTCTGCTTGGAGACCATCCACTTGTGGCATACAGCCTGATTGCCTTTGATGCATGTGATTTGATAGATTCCATTATCCTGGTAGTTCCAGAAAGAGACATCGATTATTGTCAAAAACATATACTTGCCCCTCTTGAACTTAACAAAGACATTAAAATTGTGCCGGGTGGAGAAAAACGCCAGGACTCTGTGTATAACGGCCTTATTGCAGTAAATAAAGACGACGCAGAAATAATCGTTATTCATGATGGTGCCCGGCCTTTTGTTTCGCAGAAGCATTTGAAAGCATGCATAGCAGGCGCAAAAGAGCATGGTGCTTGCATTGTTGGCATTCCCGCGGATGATACCTTGAAACAGTTAAACAGATCTGGTTTTATATCAAACACAATTAAAAGAGACAACATACTGCTTGCACAGACACCTCAGGCTTTTCAATATAACCTGATAATTAAAGCCCATGAAAAAGCAATAGCCCAGGGTTTTTCAGGTACAGATGATGCATCTCTAGTAGAAAGATCAGGGGAAAGCATTAAAGTGGTTTATGGCAGCAGGCGGAATATAAAAATTACCAACAGAGAAGATTTTATCCTTGCAAAGGCATTGCTTTTTACGAAAACATCACATGTCTAATCCGCATATTTTATTGGATCTGATATTCCGGCATCTTTAAAGCCCTGTTTCCTTAAGAGACAGCTGTCGCATCTTCCGCACGCGAGGTTTTCCGGTGAAGGATCATAGCAGCTGTGAGTCATGGAATAATCAACCCCAAGCCGGGTTCCCCTTTTTATGATTTGCGCTTTTGTCATCTTAATCAGCGGAGTTCTTATTCTTATTTTTATAAGCCCTTCTACGGCTGCTTTTATGGCAAGATTTGCCATTTGTTCAAAAGCTTTTATGTATTCAGGCCTGCAGTCAGGGTATCCGCTGTAGTCTATGGCGTTGACTCCTATAAATATATCGGACGAAAGAAGAACCTCTGCCAGAGCAAGTGCATATGACAGGAATATGGTATTTCTTGCCGGAACATAGGTAACAGGTATCTCATTTGCAGCTTCTCGAAGGTTCCTGTTCTTAGGAACATCTATGTCGTCAGTCAGAGCTGAATGCCCGATATTTGCAAGGCCTATATCTATTGTCAGATGCTTTGCAGCGCCAATAGCATTGGCCACCTTTTTAGCCGCCGATAATTCAATTGAGTGGCGCTGTCCATAGAAAAAGCTTAAGCAGTGTATTTCAAATCCTTCATGTTTTGCAATTGCTGCTACAGTAGCGGAATCGAGACCCCCGCTAAGCAGGACGACAGCTTTTTTTCCTGTAATCATAAATTCCTCAAATTTTCACCTGACTTTTTTACCACGAAGCTTACGAAGACCACAAAAATAGAAGCCTCTGTAAACCCATGAGCCTTGAATCCTATACACTTCTTTGTTTATCAGGCCAGATTATTTTATGCATCTGAATGTGGAATCTGACATTCAGGTTGTCTTCAAGTATCCAACCTGCAAGTTTAGAATAGTCAATTTTCCCAAAAACAGGAGAAAACAGTATATTTTTTTGAGAAAATTCCGGGCATATTAACCTTATCGTTTTTTTCGCATACTCATAATCATCACGGTTTTTGATTACAAATTTAACCTGATCGTTTTGATTAAGTTTTTTAAGATTTTTGAGATCATTCTTGCTGCTTTCATTACTGCTCGGACATTTAATGTCCACAATTTTTATGCAGCGTTTATCAACCAGGTTTATATCAAAAGTTCCGTTTGTTTCCATTATAACTTCATATCCTTTTTTAAGAAGTTTAAGTATAAGCAGAGGTGTGTCTTCCTGAAACAAGGGTTCTCCGCCTGTAATTTCAACAAGAGGACAATGATAATTCCCAACTTTTTTAAGGATTTCGGATAGCTCCAATTTTATTCCTTCTTTATAAGCATAGCCGGTATCACAGTAAGAGCATCTTAAATTGCATCCGGTTAGTCTTACAAAAATGCATGGAAGCCCTTTGTATAAAGATTCTCCCTGTATGCTGTAGAATATTTCGTTAACTAAAAGAGTCATGGTAGTTTTCTTCTGAGTTGACTTTGTATAAAATTAGATGTTAAGTATTAAGTTGAAGTAATTATCTATTTTATCAGTCTCTTAACACTTAGCTCTTAACACTTGACCCCTAATACTTAACACCCGAGTCAAATGAAAACAATAGCTCTTCTTAAAAATACAGTTCAGGAATATGCATGGGGATCTCATACTGCAATTGCCGAACTTTTAGGCGAAAAATCACCTTCTGAAAGACCCCAGGCTGAAATCTGGATGGGTGCGCATCCAAAAGCGCCTTCCATGGCCAGATGCGGCGGAGAATGGTTGTCCTTGCTGGAATTAATTAAGGATAATCCAGAAGATATTCTCGGCAGAGAGGTGGCGCAAAAATTTAATAACACGATGCCGTATCTGTTCAAGGTTCTTGCAGCTGCAAAACCTCTTTCCATACAGGCCCATCCAGATAAAATACAGGCAATCAATGGTTTTGAAAAAGAAAACAGTGCTGGGATACCCATAAATCTTTCCAGCAGGAATTATAAGGATGATAACCATAAGCCGGAATGTATATGCGCTCTTAGCGTTTTCTACGCTTTGAACGGATTTCGCAGGGTTTCTGAAATCCTGTTGCTTATGAAAAAAATCTGCCCGCATGTTTTATCCAATGAGCTTGATGCTCTTCGAAATCACCCTGATAAGCAGGGGCTAAAAAACTTTTTCACCGCTCTTTTAAATATGGAGCCTGAGCGAAAAAAGCAGGTCATAGATGATGCACTAAAAAACGCACACAGGTTTTCAGAGGATAACAAGCTTTTTAAATGGATAATAAAACTTTATAATGAATATAAGGCGGACATGGGAATTTTCTCTCCCATATTGCTTAATTTGATTTGCCTTAAACCAGGCGAGGCCATGTTTATCCCTTCAGGGTCGCTTCATGCATATCTTGATGGGGTGGGGATTGAATTAATGGCAAATTCAGACAATGTATTAAGAGGCGGACTTACCCAAAAACATGTAGATGTGCAGGAGCTTCTAAGTATTCTTGATTTCAAACAAAAAGAAATTGATATACTGACTCCAGAAAAATATAAAGATTCTGAGACAGCCTATTTAAGCCCAGCCATGGAATTTGTTCTTTCAGTGATTTCTGTGAATAAGAAAGCAGAATATAAGAGCCCTGTTAAAAGAAGTATTGAGATTGTTCTTTGTACTGATGGAAAAGCTGTTATAACCGATACAGACCAGAACGTTGCTATTAATCTTGTCAGAGGGAGGTCGGTTGTTGTTCCTGCCGTGGTCCAAAATTATATTATCAATGGAAATGCAACCCTTTACAAGGCTTCAGTTCCGATTTAACTTAAGGAAATTCCAGGGCGCGTACTGTGTTTACCACTTTGAAATAACTCAACCGTAGTTTTTGCTGATTATCGCAACAGTTATAATTAAATTAAAACCAGAAAAAACTCATGTATAACAAATCTTAAACAAAGAACCGGCCATAATAAAAACAGCAATTGTGCTAACGATTTAATCTTTTATTAATAACAATATATGGCTCTTCTCCAATTTAGTTGGAGAAGAGGGTCCAAGGATTCAAGGGTCCAAGGATTCAAGGGTTTGTTTTCTAAAAACTTTATCAGCGCTTTTGATGTTCTTTCGCTTTCTGCTATATCTTTTTTATGTAAAGCATCCTGATGTAATCCCTGGTTGTTTTTCTTCCATATCCTTCTGCTATATCTTTCTTCCTTGAGCGCTGAGGGTTAGCTCTTCACTGCGTGTCACTCGAACGGAATCATGCTGGATTGAGGGCACGCGGTATTTCACGGTTAGCTCTTCACTGCGTGTCACTCGAACCCTTGAATCCTTGACCCCTTGTACCCTCTGAGATTACACCC
>Ga0222639_1000371_pt1 | contig 20874 bp, 17 predicted proteins | sample AntAcemetagen185_FD_179863 | JGI IMG/M metagenome (GOLD analysis project Ga0222639, IMG submission 179863) | Saline water microbial communities from Ace Lake, Antarctica - #185 | ecosystem: Environmental > Aquatic > Non-marine Saline and Alkaline > Saline | place: Antarctica: Ace Lake...
TGTTGGTCTCTTTTGACTGTAGGTGGGTTTTTGTTTATAGATGTTCCAAATCATGAGGGTCCGTCTAATCGGTTCAAGACTTTTCTTTGCCGCAGTGGATTAAAAAGAGACGACTTCAAACATTTTGGATTTCCTTGGCATATTTACTCCTTTAGTAAGAAAAGTCTTTCCTGTCTGATGAATGCCTGCGGATTTGAGCCGATCGTTTTTGAGTTCTGGTCACATTTATTGAAGGACGGGAAGGAAGGCGTTTTTCCAAAGATGGGCATTTCGATGTCCCAGAGGTTCGGCCTTTCAGATTACATTGTCCTGGTAGCCCAGAAGAGGGCCACGAATAGCAATTATTTATAAGAATAAATCACATGATTGATGCATTTGATCTTCAAGCCATTGACACATTGCAGTTGAAAAAAACTGTAGAGTGGCATCAGGGGCCATATAATGTTTCTCAAGATGGATTTCTCCAACACGTGGAGGAAAATCACTACTGCAATTTTGAGTTGTGGCACGAGGAGGATAGGGCCCGTCGTGATGATAAAGGTTGTCGGTTTGTCTATCAGGCCAAGCGGAACATTGATGCGTGGAATCAGAAACGCAACGATCTCATCGAAAAAATGGATCGCTGGCTGGTTGAGGACCTCCCAGATATGCCCAACGACATTGCCATGAATTCCGAAACGCCCGGAATGGTCATCGACAGGCTTTCTATCCTTACTTTAAAAGCGTATCACATGAAAGAAGAGGCTCAACGGGAATCGGCTCATAGATCCCAGCGAGACAGGTGCACGGAAAAGCTGGACATTATTCGACGCCAGCATGCGGATTTGTTTGAGGCCTTAGAATTATTGATGGATGACGCGTTTAAAGGAAAACGGGGCTTTCGGGTCTATTCTCAGTTCAAGATGTATAACGATCCTGCGCTGAATCCAGAGTTGTATGAAAAAATCTGAGCAAGGCATGTGAAAGCATGCGCAACTGATCAATGATTTCCGGTCAGACCCGCAGAGAAACACACCAGCGGTTCGGGTCAGGACCAACGCCCTATCATTGCCAGAAAAGCATTATAGAGATCTTCGGGCGTCACGTCCGTGATGCAATGATGTCTATGGCTGCACTCGTCTGCATGGCCGCTGCAGGGGCATAAACCGCCTTGCAGATATTGATGTTGCTTACCCAGAGGGGCCCAGCGTCTGCCTTCGGTCGGGCCAAAAATGGCTATCGTCGGCACGCCGAGTCCCGCCGCAAAATGCAACGGCCCCGTGTCAGGGCTGATGAAACCCTTTAATTGGCTCAAGACAGCAAGAAAGAAATCGAGGGGTTCGATAGTTTCCAACAGAGGCATGTCAGGGTGTCTTCCTCTTATTTGTTTAAGCAACTCATTTTCGCGCACCCCTTTTCCCACCGTAAAGGCCATTTTGATCCCATGTTTTCGGGCCATTTCATAAAAACGCACCCAGTTTTCCAGGGGCCACTCGCGTTTGGGCTGGGTCGCGCTGATGCAGCACACCAAATCGACGCCATCCAGCAAGGTCCTCGCCTTGTCAATGAGGGCACTATTCAAGCCGATTTCTACGGTTGGATCTTCAGGGAACGGCACGCCCGATACAGAGGCTATGGCCCATGTCCGAACCGTCTCGTGACGGTTCGTGTCCATTTCTTCGACTGGCTCCGTATAACAATGTTTTCTGAGGAAAAAGCCTTTTGGGGCTACCGGGCCTATCCTTCTCCGACCCCCAATGATGCGACTAAATATTGCGCCTCTATCGTTTCCCGCAAAATCAATGGTGACATCAAAGCGCTCCTTTCTCAATTGTCGAATTATCGGCCATGTTCTTACTAAGGACGCGGGATCTCTTTTTCTTGGAATAGACCATACCCTGTCGATCCATTCAATATGCTCCAATAAGGGAACGGCTGCCTCGGGAATAAGCACATGCAGTTCACCCCCTGCAAAGTGGGCTTTTATGGCCCTCAGGACCGGCGTGGCCACAACCACGTCGCCTAAATACTTAAATTGGATGCCTAAAATTTTGGACATCATTAGAGCCTATTAGATTATGGGTAGGATTACGAAAACAAGATTTCATGTCAATTTAAAGGTGACTTATTGCGCTTCAGTGTGTTGGCAAAGATCTTTCCCACGAATTGGAGGCACCCAACAAGATTATTCGACCAATGTTGTTCAGAGCGAAATGCACCTAACGTAATCGCACCCATGATTGAGCCGCCAACGGCCAATGGGATAGCGAGCGCCGATTGCAGGCCCGTTTTCAGAAAACTCTGCTTGTCAAGTGTCGCCTCATCAGGCAGGAAGTATAGGTGGAATGGCCTTGTGTGTCAAGCCAGTAGGTAGCACAAGACCTTTACGTCTCAATACTGCTGCATCAATGAATTGTAGCCGTTCACTGGCTCAAAGGCTCCCCCGTATATGTGCGGGGATTTTGGACAGGGTTCAGAGTCCCATGCTAGTTCCGAGATGCCACTTTGGAAACGTATGGAGTTTGAAGCATCCCTTCCAGGGGATATAAAACGTGTTCTTGAACTCCTTAAAGGGCTTGATTTGAAACTTTAGAATCCGAAAGGTCCTTGATTTGGGCACTATGACATCAATGACATTCCCTTGGGTGTCCAAAAAGGCCTGATATTTTGCAGCCTCCGGGCAACCTCTGAGTCAGTAAGGGAACCAAACCTCCTAAATATTACAGATGTTTTGGCAGATTTTATGGGTCGGGGAAGGCGAAGATTTTAACCGCAGGAATACATTGAGTATTTTGAGGATTAAAATCTGAGCCTGATGCGGAGATTGCGAAAAATAGCCATTCTCGGACAGCCTCCTAGGGATGTTCCCGGTATGTATCTTGCTTAATATTTATATTTTATAGCAAAAACTTCTTAAGTTGCATATATTCTTGGATTTAGGTATTTAGAAACTACTGGCAAGTGGAGATGTATGGGCCGTGGGGAGCAACGGCATGGTTTGCCGGCTGAACCCTGAAACGTACGAATGGAACATTCAGGAACCCGGCCTGCATGGAAACCTCTACAGCGTATCGTTTGTCGACGACAGCCATGGCTGGGTCTGCGGAACTATCCTGTATACAGAAGATGGGGAAAAACCTGGGAAAGGAAAAGGCCAAAATGGATTTTGAATTATCTGAAGAGCAGCAAGACATCAAGAAGGCGGCACAGGAATTTGCCGAGGGCGAATTCAGGGATATCGCCAGAGAGTGTGACATAAACGAGGATTACCCTCCCTCCCTGTTAAAGAAAGGTGCCGAGCTCGGTTTTGTGGGGGTGTTCATAGATGAAGACCATGGGGGGGCCGGTTTAGGCTTCTTGGAGCATGCCCTGATAATGGAAGAGTTCTGGAAAGTAGACCCCGGCCTTGGGCAGCAATTCTGCTCGGTGACCTTCGGTTCGGAAGAGTTCCTTTTGTTCGGCACCGAAGATCAGAAAAGAAAATACCTGCCGCCACTCGTCGAGGGCAAGTCAATCATGGGGTTCGCAATTACTGAGCCGGATGCTGGGAGTGATACGGCTGCGGCCTCAACCTCGGCTGTCTTAGACGGTGATGAATATGTAATCAATGGCAGCAAGGTCATGATCGGAAATGGCTCCGTGGCCGATTTCATGCTTGTATTTTGCCTTACCGACCCTGAAGAAAAATCTAAATCCGGCAGACATTCGATAATGGTGGTCGAGACGGACAGGAAGGGGTATGACGCGGATAGAATGCACGGCAAAATGGGTCTGAGGGCCTCTGATACATCCAACATCTTTTTCTCGGACCTAAGGGTCCCCAAGGAGAACCTGGTAGGGGAGAGAGGAAAAGGTTTTTACCAGTTGATGGAGTTCTTTGACAGGTCCCGCGCATACGTGGCCGCCCACGGGGTTGGACTGGCACAGGGCGCTCTCGACATGGCCGCTAAGCATGTCAAGAACAGGGAGCAATTCGGCCAGAAGATCGCGTCTTTCCAGGCCACACAATTCAAAATAGCCGATATGGCCACCAAAATAGAGCTGGCCCGCACCTTGACACATAAGGCCTGCTCCCTCTTGGACAAGGGTAGGCCGGACACCACTGTCACGGCTATTGCCAAGATGTTTTCCGGAAGGGCGGCAGTAGAGGTGGTTGATGAGGCCCTCCAGTTCCATGGGGGATACGGTTACTTCAACGACGAGGATGTGGAGCGCTTTTACAGGGCAGCCAAAGTCCTTGAAATCTATGAAGGGGCAAAAGAGATAGAGAAGATGATAATAGGCCGTCGTGTGCTTGGAAGGTATTAGCCGTCCAAACAGGGCAGTTTTTCAAGATTTTTCCGCACTAAATTGAAAGAAAGTCAGGGAAACTGCCCAGAACAAAGACTGTCTACAACTGTCTACAATGGTATTTTGAGAAATCCCTGGCTATCGACATGAAACAAAGTAGGCAAGCGGAGTCTACTTTGTTTTTTCAACAGAAAATTCTGACGAAAACAGCTATATCCTGCGTAAGACCGGACGCTTTGCTCATTCTCGAACCTATATTCACGAGTTTGCCAAGGAACACAATTTTGCAATTGAAGTCTGCGAGGCTGCCGAGATCCGCCGGTTTTCGGGTCCACTTTAAACCTGTAATGGGATCCCCAGCCGCAGCAAGATTGCCTTCATCTTCCTTGTCTCATATTTGGTTCCTACCTTTGGACCTCCCGTGCAGGCCAGGTATTATCACATGGATCTTGCTTTAGCTTGGGATCATGATAAACCAACAAAAAAAGCCTTCGCGCGTTTGCTGATTATAAGTCTATTTATCCTCTGAATGTCTAAGCGGAAACCAGGTACAGAAAATGCGGGAAAAACGTATTCTCGGAACTGTTGGAAGAACCCTGCTAATCGCAAAAAGATCATAATGAAGCATGCCCGTTCCCCTTGTTGTTTTGCAATCATTAATCCTACACGTCTCCCATTACGTCCGACAACTGCCCTCGCAGTTTCCAAGAGCAATAGTCAACTTTTGTGAATGGTGCTTTGATTTGCCGATGGACATCCCCCAAACCTCCCATCTGATGTACGGTCTGAGTGTCCCGATCGATCTTGCCAAGGGTTTCAGCGTTAGACCTGAGCTCATGTGATATGATGATGGTAGTGGTAAAGTCTCCGCCGCCGATAGTACTGATTTCGGCAAGTACGTCATCTATGGTGTCCAGTTCCAGATCACTTTCTAAACACAATGTGACCATGGGTCTAATACGCGTAGGTCCCTGTTGAATCAAGAGCCCCCTTCCTTACTAAAGTTAAGGAAGGGGGTTTTTTTATCGACAAGCCCCTGAGTATGGGCTTGACAAGAAAGGGATGAACTCTGTAAAGTTATTCCTCACGCAAAAGTGGCAAAACGCTAAGTTTATAAATAATTTCTCGTCATTGTTTTCCTTTGCGGATTTAGCGACGATGATTATAGGACATAGGGTCCTTGGCGGATATTAAGAACCATTAAACTTGTGAGGAGGGAATCCATGAAAAAAAGCATTCTTTTATTGTCCTTTGTGCTGGCTGTATTGATTACTCTAATAGTCCCGATCCAGGGCGCCTATGCTGCCAAGCCGATTATCTTGGGTGTGCCCACCTCCCTCGGATTTCTTGAGGGGAAAGAGGGTTTGGCCTGTGTGAATATGGCCGTGGATGAGATAAATGCGGCCGGGGGTGTTAAGGTGGGCGGTGTCATGCGACCGTTCAAAGTTGTGGCCATCGATGCCCGGGGCGCTGAGCCAGGGGTCCCGGTGAGCGATGTGATCAGGGCCCATAAGAAACTGATCTTAGAGGATAAGGCCGATTTCATTGTTTTTGGTTCCTTTCGGTCCGAGTGCGCCATCGCATGTATGGACGTGGTGGGCCAGTATAAGATCCCGATGATATTAGGGACCGCCATGTCACCGGGGATGCAGAAAAAGGTGATGACCGACTACGACAAATATAAGTACACCTTCAGGGCTTGCCTGAATGCAATCTATCTTGTCAAGTATCTCGGTGGCACCATGGCCTATCTGAATAAAGAATTCGGCTTTAATAAGGTCTTTATTATGAACCAGGACGTGGCCTGGGCAAGAAAGACCGGCGATATCATGATCAAGGCGGTTTATGATAAGATGGGATGGGAGGTTGTTGGACGGCAACAATATCCAACCGGGTCTTCGGATTTCTCATCCGGCCTCATGAAGGCGAAGGCCAATGGCGCCCAGGTGATTCTGCCGATTTTTGATATGCCCCAGAGCGGGATCCTGGTGAAGCAGTGGAAAACCATGCATATCCCTGCCTTGATGGCCGGTTTTATCTCACCGCTTGCCGGGCCCGGGGCCTGGAAGACCTTTGATGGAAAGATAGCGGGCGCCATGAACTGTATATTTGAAATCGGCAACATGCCCGTCCCCAAAGTCCCCAAATCCGTGGAGTTCTACGAAAAATATCAGAAAAAATACGGCAAACCCATCGAAGCGGGACATTCGCCGGCCCCCGCCTACGAAATGGTTTATATGTTGAAGGAAGCCATTGAAAGGGCCGGATCTGTAAACGGCGATAAGGTGGTGGCAGCGCTGGAAAAGACAGATCGAACCGGGGCCATGGGTCGCATCAAGTTCGGCAAGGACCACCAGGTAATTTATGGGCACAACCCGGAGGTGGAGGCCCTCGGTTGTATGATCCAGTGGCGCGAGCCGGGAAAACGCGTTATCGTTTACCCCCCGTCTGTGGCGGAGGGCAAGATTCAACTGCCTGAAGGGCTCAAGAGCTTGAAATAATAGGAATGTTATTCCCTTTGTCTTCCCTCCCGCTGGCTAGTGGAGGGGGGGTCATAGGGGTGATGAACATCGAGCTGATGAACATCGAACATCGAACGTTCAGGTAAGCGAAGACTCCGACATCGAATTTTGAATGGGAAGAAATGAAGAATAAAAGATGAATCTCGCTGCAGAGGGACTGTCAGTGGGAAACGTTCGGGTAAGCGAAGACTCCGACATCGAATTTTGATGGTTTCGTAAAAAGTCTCCAAGGCCGTCACTCCCGCGAACGCGGGAGTCCATAAGTGGTTAATTTTCCTGGATTCCCGCGTTCGCGGGAATGACAAAAACGGATCATTTCTGACTTTTTACGATTTTGTCAATTTTGAATTGGGAAAAACGAAAAATTAATTGAAATTCTCGTTACGAGTATCAAGACGGCTGTAAAGAAACCACGCCTTGGCCTGGTTGAATGTTCGGTATCGGAGTCTTCGCTTACCTGGGTGTTTGTTTTTTTGTTTTTCATTCGATGTTCGATGTTGGACGTTCGATGTTCGATGTTCATCTTTTAAAACAACTTTAGGCACTTAAAATGTTGTTAGGTACACTCATCTACGGTTTTGTCAACAGTGCGATCCTGGCCCTTCTCGCCATGGGGTTCAACCTCACCTTCGGCATCAGCGGCGTGGCGAATTTTGCCTATGGGGCCGTCTATATTTTCTCCGGGTTTTCCGTCTGGATCCTTTTAAACACGCTCGGGCTCCCTTATCTCGTTGCCGTCCTGGTCGCCATCGTGTTGGCTGCTTTGATGGGGCTGGCCATTTATTACGGCGTAATTCTGAGAATCAAGGGGATGCCCCTGTCGGAAGTCATGGCCACATTCGGTCTTGGGCTCGCCATTATGGAGCTGTTTAGATATTTTGATTTTGTGGGGTTTCAGTATACCCTGCCGGTCTTCATTGATGGGAGTTTTGCCATTGGAGACGTCTATATCGACTACCAGCGTATGATTATCGGTCTCATCGCCGTGGTCCTGACCGTCTTGCTGTACCTCTTTACCAACCACACCCGGGTGGGACTGGCCTTTCGGGCCATTGCCCAGGATGAACGGAGCGCCCTCACATTCGGAATTGATGCCGATCTGGTAGGGGCCCTGAGCATGGCCATTGGTTGCGCCCTGGCGGCCATAGCGGCCGTGGTGATCCTGCCGCTCGGGACCATTGCGGTGGAAGGGGGGTATGAGGTGTTGATCAATGCCCTGGCCGTGTGCATTGTGGGGGGGTTGGGAAGCACAGTGGGCATCCTGGTGGCCAGTGTGCTGATCGGGTATTCCCAGACCATTACGGCCAATTACTTAGAACCCCACTGGATGATGTTAGTAAGCCTCATCGCCATCGCCATCGTGCTGGTTGTGAAGCCCTCCGGGCTTTTTAGCCACCAAAAGGAATTGGAAGAGAGAATTTAGTTGGTAAGTTATTTAAAGTGCCTAAAGTTTGAAGGTAACATCTAAATAAGTAGCGCTAACAGGGCCTGGATTCCCGCTTTCGCGGGAATGACGAAATAGAGCAAGTATCTGTCATTCCCGCGAAAGCGGGAATCCAGAAAATGGCGCAGCAGAGGATTTACCCCGATTTATTGAGAAGATACATTCTGAGTCTATGAAAAAACGTAAAGAAAGAATCGACCGTGGCATCAAGGCCCGTTCGGCGGACATATTTGCCCTCACATCCTACAGGGAAATGCTCTATCTGCTAATTCCCGGAGCGATTCCCGTGGTGGGGCTTCTCTGTTTTGCGCCCATGCTCAGCGATTACTGGCGGGAAGTCATTCTTTCAACGGCCATCTACGCGTTGCTGGCCATGAGCTGGGACATGCTCATGTGTGCCGGACTCCTTTCCTTAGGGCAGGCCCTTTTTTTTGGGATCGGATCCTACATAGCCGGATCGCTGAACTATTATGCGGGGCTGCCGCCCATTCTGACCATACCCATTGCCACCATCGGGGGGGGATTGATCTGCACGGTCCTGCTGCTACCGGTGTTGCGGCTTCGGGGGATCTATTTTGCCATGGTGACGCTCGTGCTGCCCCTCATGCTGAGCCGGCTGGTGGAGGCTACACGCATTCTCGGCGGGACAGAAGGGCTGACGGGCTTGACGCCTTTCCCCAACCAGTTGACGGCTCTGTTTATTATTCAATTAGCGCTTCTAACGGTTCTCTTTGGATTCCGGCGGATCAAGGGGTCTGACTACGGTCTGGTGATCACGGGGATCAGCGATAATGACCGTTCCGTTATGAGCGCCGGGCTCAACATCTACTGGTACAAGACCCAGGTGGTCTTTTTAGGGTCGTCCGTGGGGTGTTTCGCGGGTGCTTTCGGCACCCATATGGACATGTTTGCGGGCATGCCCGGGTTTGCCTTAGACTATTCCATCATGCCGGTGGCAGCCGCCGTGGTAGGGGGCGTTGGGACATTTGCAGGCCCCCTGATCGGGGCCTTTATCCTGGTACCCCTGTCGGAAATGCTGCGGGCCTTAGGCGCCCTCAGGATTGTTTTCTACGGGCTGTTCCTGGTTATTTTTGTGGTCGGGGTGCCCGAGGGCATCTTTCCCTATATTCAGAGGAAATATCAGCAAATTGAAAGATGGGTGGACGTAACATGACGGACCAGACGCCCTTGCTCAGGGTTTCCAATTTGACCAAGACATTCGGCGGTGTGACGGCGGTGTCCAATCTAAATTTTCAGCTTCAGGAAGGGAAACTCCTCGGCGTTATCGGGCCTAACGGATCGGGAAAAACTACGCTGGTAAACCTAATAACGGGGTTTGTAAAGCCGGTAGCGGGGAGAATTGAGTTCCGTGGTAAGAACATCACCGGGTGGCCGCCCTACAAGGTGGTGGGTGAGGGCATCTCTCGAACCTTTCAGATGGTGCGGCCTTTTTACCAGTTGCCGGCCTACAAAAACCTGATTGTGCCCCTCTATTCCCCTCGTGTGAAGAAACTTGCAGGGGGTCGTTATGGAGACCGGAGCGCGGTAGCACTGGATCTGTTAGAAGAGGTAGGTTTTGAACGGGATGCCTACGTGTCTTACAAAAAGGCGGGTGCTCTGCCTCAGGGGTACCTTAAAAGGCTTGAACTGGCCAAGAGTATGGCCCTTCGGCCGGACCTGGTCATCTTAGATGAGCTGTTTTCCGGTCTGAGTCTGGCAGAGGTGGCCAGCATCGTGCCCATTATCGAAAAGCTTAAACACCAGGGCAAAACCATTATTATGATCGAACATCGCCTAAAAGAACTGTTCCGCATCGCCGATCGGGTGATGGTCTTGAACTACGGCCGAAAGATTGCGGAAGGAGAGGCAGTCGAGGTCATGGAGAGCCCGGCAGTGAAAGAGGCCTATCTCGGGAGCGAAGCGGATTGAAAGGAAAACGAATGCTTGAGGTTCAAAACCTGATGGTCTTTTTTGAAAACGCCCTGGCCCTGAACGACTTTCAAATGGAAGTACGCGAGGGTCAGGTGGTGGGGGTCATCGGTTCGAACAGCGCGGGGAAAACCACGTTGATGAACACTCTCTCCGGCCTGATCATCGATATGCGGATCAAGGAGAAACGGCGGGGCGGGGAACGGATTACGGTCTACGGGAAGATACTTTATAAAGGGGAAGATATTACCGAAACCCGGCCCAGCGAGCGGGTCAAAAAGGGGATCGTGCTCTGCCGCGAGCGGCATCCCATCTTTCCGGAAAGCGACGTACTGCAGAATCTCCGGATGGCGGGGTATTTGCGGAAAAAGGCTGAAATCCAGGAAACCATTTCGTATGTCTTTGACCTGTTTCCGGCCCTCGTCCCTTTAAAATCGCGCAAAGCCGGGTTCATGAGCGGCGGCGAGCAGCAGATGCTGGCTGTTGGCATGGTCCTGGTGGCACGCCCCCAGCTGCTTCTCTTAGATGAACCCCTTCTCGGGTTGAGCCCTATGATGCAGCACCTGCTGGTAGAAGCCATCAAGGGTTTCAAAGCGGATTCGGGTATTACGGTGGTCATCAGCGAGCAGTTTGCCCGGCCCGTACTCCCAATGATTGATTTCGGCTACATTATTGAAAACGGCATGTTGACATTAACCGGCACCGGCTCGGAATTGATGGACAATCCCGAGGTTAAGGCCGCCTATTTTGGTGTTTGATACCCATGCCCGCACACGATCCTGACGGAAATATTTTTGAAGCCTTTGCCTCGGCGGCCACGGAAAACGGTAACAAAACGGCCATCATTTATCTCGGCACGAGTTTTACCTACAAGAGAATACTGCGTCTGACGGAGAATTTCGCCGCTTCATTGCGGGATGCGGGCGTGGCGGAAGGGGACCGGGTGATCCTCTATGTGCCCAACAGCGTTCCCTGGGTGGTGGCCTGGCTCGGCATACAGCGGGCCGGAGCCGTTGTGGTGCCTATCACGCCCATCTATACAAAACACGATCTGGTCTATATCGCCAATGACAGCGGTGCGGAGTATATCGTCTGTACCGACACCAATTTCGGTTACGTTAAGCAGGCCATGCCCGAAACCAGGCTCAAGAAGGCCGTGGCCGTAAAGCTCACGGACCTGCTCCCCTGGTGGAAACGGCTCTTTGGCTGGACCTTTGACCTGGTGCCCAAGGGGAAGGTCTCCCGTGAGGATGACACCCTCTGGTTCAGGGATATGGTGAAAGGGCATTCGGGCGCCAAGGCACTGCCGCCCTTCACCCAAAAGGGCAAAGACATTGCGGAGATCATCTATACCGGCGGCACAACCAAGTTTCCCAAGGGTGTTCCCATCTCCCATGGGCTCTACTTAGAATCGGCCGGTGAGCAGATTTCCATCTGCGATCCCCTGTTCAAACCTGAGGAAAATGTGGTTTTGGGCTCTGCGCCGCTCTTTCATATCCTGGGCCAGACCTGTGCCCTGAGCACCCTTTTGGTGGGCGGGGCAATCGTGCTCATGCCAAAGGTGAACTTAGATGCTATTTTTGATTCGGTGCAGCGCTTGAAGGCCAAGACATTAATAGGCGTGCCGACCCTTTACAGGATGATTCTTGAACACGACCGCATTGATTTTTACGATCTGTCCTCCCTCAGGTACTGTTTCAACGGGGGCGATGTACTGCCCGAAGAGATCAGCAAGCGATGGCGTAAGAAGTTCGACCGGCCCATCTACCAGGGGTACGGCGCCACTGAAACTTGCGGTGGGGTCACCATGTGCCGCACCGACGAGAGCAATCCGACCAAAAGTATCGGCCGGGTGGTCCCCAGCAAGAAGGTCAAACTCGTGGACCCGGCCACCCTTGAACCTACTCCCCTCGGCGAGCAGGGAGAGGCCCTGGTGTATTCAGAGCGAATGGTTCGTGCCTACTGGAACAAGCCGGAAGAGACAAAAGAGGCTTTTGTAGAAATTGACGGCCTCCTTTATTACCGAACCGCGGATGTGCTGACCATGGATGAGAACGGCCATTATTATTTTGTGGACCGCACTGTGGACACCATCAAGCACAAGGGGTACCGGGTCTCCTCTTCCGAGATCGAAGCGGTGCTGCAGGAAAACCAGGCCGTCATCGGCGCCTGCGTGGTGGGCATCCCCGATGAAAAGGTGGGCGAACGGATCAAGGCCTTTGTGGTTTTGAAGGAGGATGTAAAGGGGATAACAGGCTATGATCTAATTAGATGGTGCCGGAAAAGATTGGCTAACTATAAGGTTCCCCAGTACATTGAATTCAGGGATATGCTCCCCAAGTCGAAGGTAGGAAAGCTTTTGAGACGTGAGATCCGAAGTGAAGAGGAACGTAGGGCGGAGAAGTAACGGGGATAAAGTGTATATTTTTCTTTGATGTTATTTGGAAGGAGGTAAAATCGTATGAAAAATAACAGATCTTTAATTATCCTGTTTTTTGTTGTTGGGGGCTTCCTGTTTTATGGATGCGCTGCAGGAGGCAAAAAATATGCGAGTGATTTTTTTGATCAAGGGGTGGTTTGGTTTCAGAAGGGGGAATATGATCGAGCTATTGACGGTTTTACGAAATGCCTGGAAATGGCTCCTGTGGGCAGGGATAGCTATGTAATCTACTATAACAGGGGAGTAGCCTTCTACAAGAACAGAAATTATGATCGGGCTATACAGGATTTCAATACATCCCTCCGATTGACACCAGGACAGGTTAAGACCGGGAAGTATAAGCCTGGGATCTATGACTCTTCCATGGAAATAAAGCCGCCGCCCACACCAAAAATTGAATATGAGTTATTTAATGTATATAAAATCCGTGGGGATGCCTGGTTTTATAAGGAGGGATACAGCCAAGCCATCAATGATTATTCTATGGCACTGAAATATGGGGACCAGCGAAAAGAACTTCCCTCTGTCTATGAGAACCGGGGCTGGGCCAGGTTCGAGAGCGGTGACTTTGACAGGGCTATCGAGGATTTTTCGACGGCGCTGAGTATAAACTCACGGTTGGCTCAATCCTATTTCGGCCGGGCGCGTGCCTGGTCTGAAAAGGGTGACCTTAATATGGCCTTACGTGATGCATGGATGGCTAACAAGCTGCAACCTGATAATAGGGAATATGATGATTTAGTTTTTGATTTGAGGTCGTCCAGAGAGAGATAGGACAGGGGGTGGAAGGGTGATTGCGGTGAGTTAGTGTCCGAACGAAGAAGACAGTTTTCGTTCAGATACTAATTATGTTAACCACCTCTTTCTTCTCTTATAGTGTTTCACATCCCTATAACTTTTCTTTTTACCTACTTCGGTAAGGCCGAGATAGAATTCCCTTACATCTGCGTTTTCCTTGAGCTTTTCCACCGAGTCATCCAAAACGATCCTGCCGTTTTCCATAACATACCCGTGGGACGCGATGGATAGGGCCAGACGGGCGTTCTGTTCCACTAAGAGGATGCTGACCCCTTCCTCCTGGTTGATCTGCTGAATGATCTTGAATATCTCCCCGACTAAAAGAGGAGAAAGCCCCATGGAAGGTTCATCTAAGAGCATCAATGTGGGTGTGGACATGAGCCCCCGGCCAATCACCAGCATCTGCTGCTCACCGCCGCTGATATAACCAGCCAGGACGTTTTTCCGGGCGGTGAGCCTTGGGAAATAATCATAGACCATCCGCATGTGCTCTCTCATCTTGCCTCTGCCTTTGTTGGTATGTCCGCCAGCGATGATGTTTTCGTCAACGGACAGGTCTTCAAATACCCTTCGGCCCTCCATGACCTGAAATATGCCCATGCGGACGATTTGCTCGGGATACTTTCTGTCTATTTGTTGGCCTTTAAAGGTGATAGACCCATCAGTAACCTCTCCATCTTCGGATTTCAGCAATCCTGAAATTGCCTTGAGGGTAGTTGTTTTCCCTGCCCCGTTGTTCCCGAGGACCGTAACAATCTGACCTTCGTTAACCTGAAGGGACATTCCCTTCAGCACAAGGACGACATTATGATATATGACTTCTATGTTATTGACCGCTAATAACGGTTCCATTTAGTGCCTTCCTACGCCCCCAATCTGGAGTAGGTTATATCTTCTTCACCAAGATAGGCCTTGATGACATTCTCGTTGTGTCTTATCTCCTGCGGTTCTCCCTCTGCGATCTTTTGGCCGAAATCGAGTACACATATCCGGTCTGATATGTCCATTACCACTCCCATGTCATGCTCGATCAGAATAATGGTCGTTTCCCATTCTTCGTTGATATCCAAGATAAAACGGGCCATGTCTTCGGTCTCTTCAAGGTTCATCCCTGTGGCAGGTTCATCCAAGAGGAGGACTCTCGGTTTCATAGCCAAGGCGCGGGCCAGTTCCACACGCTTCTGGAGTCCGTAAGGGAGGGCATGAACGACCTGTTTCCTGATAGGTTCTATTTCGAGTAGATCTATGATCTTTTCTTCTATCTCTTTCCGGAGGAGGATCTCTTCGGTTCGCGACTTGCCATAATAGATTCCGCCGGAGAGGAATCCTGATTTCAGATGCACGTGCGCGCCCAGCTTTATATTGTCCAAGACGGTCATATGGGCAAAGAGTTCAACGTTTTGAAACGTGCGTGCGATACCCAGGCCTGCAATTTTATGCGGCTTCATCTCTGAGATATCCCGGTCTTCAAATATAATGCGACCCTTTTCGGGATGGTAAAATCGATTGATACAGTTCAGCAGGCAGGTTTTTCCCGCCCCGTTGGGACCGATAATGGAAAATATCTCCCCCTTTCTGACCCCGGTGGTCACACCGTTCAGGGCCATGAGACCCCCGAAACTGAGGTGGATGTCTTTGACTTGAAGCTGGTATTTTTCTCTATTTTCCATTCAAAATTCGATGTCGGAGTCTTCGCTTACCTGGACGTTCGATGTTCGACGTTTATTAGTCGTTAGATTCAACCTGCTTTACCCTGACGGTGGTGTCCATGCGGAAGCCTTTTCCATCCTGGTAACGGATATCCGCTTCAACCTTGAGCTCCTCTTCCTCGCCATACAGGGCTTCGATCAGATCTTTGTACCGCTCGGCAACGAATTTTCTCCTCACCTTTCTCGTTCTTGTCAACTCATCATCATCCGCATCAAGCTCTTTGTAGAGGAGGACAAATTTCTTTACCTTGGCCACTTTCGGCAATGACTCATTGGTCTTTGCTATTTCTCCGGCAATCAGATCATAGGTCTCTTCCTTCTGTGAAATATCAGTAAAGGTCGTATATGGGATCTGGTTATTTTCAGCCCATTTGCCCACGTTGGCCATATCTATGGCGATCATGGCCGTGATAAAGGGTCTCTCCTGACCTATGACCACTGCATCTACAATGTAGGGGCTGAATCTCAATTTATTTTCTATGAGCTGTGGGGAAAATTTACTCCCATCAATCAGCTTCATCACATCGGACATACGATCAATAATAATGATATGTCCATCGTCTTCGATAAGTGCCGCGTCTCCCGAATGAAACCATCCATCTCTGAGGGCCTCTGCCGTGGCCTCGGGGTCTTTGTAATAACCTTTAAATATGGTATCTCCCTTAGACAGGAGTTCCCCTGAATCGGATACCTTGAATTCAACACCGGGCAGGGGCTTGCCTACAGTATCAAGACGTATGTCATCGGTCCGGTGAATGATGGAGGCAGCGGTCTGTTCGGTCATGCCGTAGGCCTGCTTGATATTGACGCCCAAGGCCTGAAACATATTAAATATCTCCGGTCCTAATGGGGCGCCACCCGTGTACACATGACGCAAGCTGGAAAGACCAAGATAATTTTTTAGAGCTCGAAAGAGAAATATATAGCCCAGCCAGTTCAGGATTCGCCACCCCACGGGCGGGCGCTTTCTTTGCAGGTTAAAATCGGCCATCTTGTATCCCACCGGCTGGAATATATTGTAAATTAACCTCTTAATCCAGACCGCATCCTGGATTTTCACCTGAATATCCGAACACATCCTCTCCCATATACGGGGAGGTGCTAACATGATATGGGGGCCGATCTCCCGGATATTTTCCTGGACCGTTTCCACTTTCTCAGGAAAATTCACAGTAAAGGCCTTATACAGGGACCAGTAGACGCCGAATTGCTGTTCCCCTATCCAGGGAAAGGGGAGGAAAGAGATATACTCGAAACTGTCTTCGGCGGCATCAACGTCGTCCTGGGCTTTGGCTACGGAGTACATGTTCTTTTGGGTGATCATGCTCCCCTTTGGAAGCCCGGTGGTCCCGGATGTGTAGTTGATCATGCCTACGTCGTCGGGGGTCACCTTACGCCACATCTCCTCAAAGAGATGGGGTTCTTTTTCATTTAATTCACGGCCCTGTTTCTGTATGTCTTTGAAGTACAAAAGAATTGGATCATCATAGCGTCTCATCCCCTTGGGATCATCCACGATCACTTTTTGAACAAGGGGGCATTTTTCTTTGATGTCCAGTACCTTGTCGGCCTGTTCCTGGTCGCCGGCCACGACAAAGATGGAGTCTGAATGGTTGATGATATATTCAACCTGATCCAGATGGCTGTCCGGGTATATCCCCACAATGGTCCCGCCCAAAGATTGAACGGCTAATTCCGAGTACAATCCTTCAGGTCGGTTGTCCCCGGCATAGGCGAGCTTGTCGCCCCGCTTGAAGCCGAGGATGTGAAGGCCGAGTGCGAAATCACGCACATTTTCGTAATAACCCTTCCATGTGACAGGTTGCCAGATTCCGAATTCTTTCTCCCGAATGGCCACACGTGTATCGCCATACTTTTTGGCATGTTTATGTAACAGGGCTGGAAGCGTTAATATATTCATAGAGGAGATCTCATCCATTCTTCTCCTCTCCACAAGAGATTCTGTGGAAAGGAGAAGGCGGATGCGGAAATGTTAATCTAACGAGATCCAGTCGGAAATCGGATCAAACTGCTTGGTCTTTGCATTGCCCCGGACGATTCTTCCTACAGGGATACTGTTGTTTTTAATGGTAACAGGAGGCATGAGACCGCCCACATTAAAATCCTTGATAGACCGAAGCGCCTTGGCAAGACTGGGTCCGTCGATAGATCCGGTCTTGTCCGCCCGTCTGAAGGCCTCAATGAAAAGCTGGGTCCCCATAAAGACCTGCATATATGCCTGGGAGCGATACTCGGCAAATTTGGGGTGATGCTTTTTGGTCCATGCCCTGATCTTCTTTATCATCGGGTACTGGTCCTGATAATAGTAGGAATAGCAGGTTACACCCATGTACTCATTCGCCAACCCTTTTAACTGATCTAACAGGTGCTTCTCGGTCGACCAGAATGTGCCCATGAACTTACAGTTGAGTCCATAATCCTTGGACTGTTTGATAACATTCTGAATAGGCGTGACCACGAATCCATGAAAGATACAGTAATCGACCTTTTTCCGTTTCATATCAAGGATCTGGGTCGTAATATCCACGCCACCCACCTTTGCAATCTCTTCGGCAACCAGATTCAGGCCCATCTTTTTGCACAACTCCCTGCCGGCGGGAATCGGCTCCCGTCCGAATTCGGTGTCACTGTAGAAAAAGGCGATATTGGCCCCTGGCTTTTCCTTGGCGATATACTTCAGAAGGATCCCGAACATTTCGGCATATGTTGGCCCGGGAATGAACATATAAGGGTTCTTTTTGGGATCGGCGGCAAATTCGGCAAATGTATAGGCAGAGTAAAGGACCTTGTAGCGGGTGTTGATCTCCGGCGCAAGGGCCTTGGTCATGCCTGTGCTCTGTCCCCACATAGCCTGTGGTTTATGTTGAGCATAAAGGCGCTTAAAGGCGGCGATCCCCACATCATTCTTGTATTCACCGTCGGCCCAGTAATATTTTATCTTTTTTCCGTTGATGCCCCCGGCCTCATTGGCCATTGCTACGGCATCTTCCATGGCATCAGCCCCATGAATACCGGCAAAGGCAAAGCGCCCTGTGAAAGGATGCACTCCACAAATAGTGGGATCCTGTTCGGCCATTGCCTTGCTCACGCTGAACAATCCAATGCATAAAACCAAACTGAGCACAAATATAATCGTCTTTTTCATAATAAACTCCCCCTTTGTTCAATTAGATGGTTGACTATCCTTTTCTGAAAGAGACGTACATTCACCTCCTTTCAATTATTTCTTAATACGAAAACGGCCAGAGCCTGAAGAAATTCTTGATCCTGTTCCAGATCTCTGCAAGACCACGAGGTTCAAAAACAAGAAAAAGGACGATGAGCAGACCGAAAATAACCTCTTTCATGGGAACAAAGATCTCTTCATGCCCGGGGGCGTACGCCTTAACGACTTCTGACAAGTGGTTAAGGAGTTCAGGTGTCAGGGTTATAAATATGGCACCGAAGATAGAACCTAAGGTGCTCCCCAATCCCCCTATGATAATCATGGCGAGGTACTGGATGCTGAGAATGAACGGGAAATGGTCCGGGGTAACGACTTTTAGAAAGGTGACCCATAATGCCCCGGCAACGCCGGCATAAAAAGAGCTTATTGCAAAGGCGCTGAGTTTATATCGAAACAGGTTTATGCCTATGATCTCGGCAGAAAGGTCCCGGTCCCGGATCGCCACAAATGCCCTTCCCATGCGGGAACGCACCAGGTTTCTCGCATAGCCCACGCCAAGCACAACAAAAAACAGTGTTATCCAGTAAAACTCTTTTTCAGTAACAAATTGAAGACTACCTATGCTGGGGGCCGGGATATTGATCCCGGTAATGCCCTTAGTCAAAGATTCCCAGTGGATAAAGACAAATTCAAAGATAAACTGGGCTGCTAAAGTGGCGATGCAAAGATAAAGACCCTTAACCCGGAGAGATGGTATGCCGATAATCATGCCTGCGAATGCCGCAATTAGACCGGCAAAGGGGATGGACAACCAGAAAGAAAATCCCAGGCGGGTGACAAGGATGGCCGAAGTATAGGCCCCCACACCCACAAAAGCGGCATGTCCAAGAGAAATCTGCCCGGTAAATCCAGTCAGGAGATTAAGGCCAACGGTCCCTATGATGGCAAAACCGATCATATTGGCCACATAAAGGTAATATGCACTGGCCACAAAGGGAAAAATGATCAAAAAAACAAAGAAGAGTCCTAACCAGAATTTCACAAAGAGGGACTGAAAAATCTCTTCGTCCTTTATGTATGTCTCTTTAAAATCTCCGCATCTCATGGTATAGAGTAAGCCGAATTGTTATTGGTTATTAGTTATTGGTTATTAATCCCTCACACTCTCTCAATCAGCTCTTTACCAAACAGCCCATAGGGCCTCACCATGAGAATAATCACTAAAATAATAAAGGGGGCCATCCCCTTGGCGCCCCCTCCGATGAGGGGATCAATATAAAGACCGGTTAAATTCTCCAAGATCCCGATAATAAAACCACCTAAGATAGCCCCTCCAATGCTGTCGAGGCCACCCAAAATAATAACGGCCAATACCTTCAGACCAATATCTCCCATATATACACTTATACCGCTGATGTTGCCGATAACAATTCCGCCTATAACAGAGGCCATGGCGCCGAAACACCAGGCCAAGGCAAATACCCATCTCACGCTGATGCCCATGGAAAGGGCAGCCTGCTGGTCGTTTGCCGTTGCCCGCATGGCAATACCGGTCCTGGAAAATTTAAAGATCAAGAGAAAAATTATGGTTCCAATAATGGCAAAGACAAACCCCCACAAGAGCCCCGAGGGGACTACGGCAAAACCGAGGAGCAGGGGTTTTGGTGGAAAGATCTCTGGAAAAGTCCGGAAAGAAGGGGTCCATATCATGTACATGAGCCCTTTAAGGATCAGCCCCAGTCCGATAGTAACCATTATTACCGAAATAATTGGCTCACCAATAAGGGGTCTTAAAATAAGTCGTTCGATTACAAAACCGAGGGCACACGCCATAAGAAGGGTAAGGATGAAGGCAAGATAGAAAGGGGCTTTCAATTGCAGCAGGGCCGTCAAACAAACAAAGGCGCCAAGGGTCATAAACTCACCCATGGCCAGATTAAGGACACTGGTGGCCTTATAAATAAGCACGAAACCAAGGGCAATCAGGCCGTAAACACCACCGGTGGCTAAGCCGGTAACAATAACCTGGATCAGGATATCCATATGAGTTGGTCCCTTATCTTAGGTTTATTTCTAACAAAGCTAACATTCGTGAATGAGTTGTGTCAATAGCCCTCTACAGCGTACTTGCTATCACCACCTTCTGGATCTGGCTGGTCCCCTCATATATCTGGGTGATCTTGGCGTCACGCATCATCCTTTCCACGGGGTACTCCTTTACATAGCCATATCCTCCCAACAGTTGGACCGCATCTGTCGTGACCTTCATGGCTGTTTCTGCTGCTAAGAGCTTTGCCATGGCTGAATAACGGATTGTTTCCTTGGGAAGTCTGTCCAGGTTCTTGGGGAGTTCCTCAAAGAGAGAAGCTGCCTTATATGTCAATTGCCTGGCCGCTTCCACCTGGGTCGTCATGTCCGCCATCATCCATTGAAGGCCCTGAAAAGAGAAAATCGGTTTGCCAAACTGGACCCGTTCTTTTGTGTATTGAATTGCATATTCGAGGGCGCCCTGGGCGATACCCACCGCCTGCATTGCAACCGGGATCCTCGTGAGGTCTAGGGTTTTCATGATGATC
>Ga0222639_1000384_pt1 | contig 20356 bp, 31 predicted proteins | sample AntAcemetagen185_FD_179863 | JGI IMG/M metagenome (GOLD analysis project Ga0222639, IMG submission 179863) | Saline water microbial communities from Ace Lake, Antarctica - #185 | ecosystem: Environmental > Aquatic > Non-marine Saline and Alkaline > Saline | place: Antarctica: Ace Lake...
AGTGGTGAATCGTATCCAGCAAGTGTCACCGGCTGTTAGCTGGGCAGAGGCATAGTCCATAGTGGCATATGGTCCGGTAGCGGTAGTAAAGTTAGTGGTTTGGCCATCCCAGTTATTATCCCCGTTCGATAAATCGACATAATAAACGGTTGCCATCAACAGGGGAACAAACACAAGCGAACACATTACCCACGATATTATTAAGAGGAGTTTTCTCATTTGAACACCTCCACCTTGGGCTTATCCACCACACTTGTTAGAGTATCAAGGATCGTCTCTGCCGTCCAACCGTTTGATAGCGGGATTACCACACCATCGCCTCTCATCCATAGCCGGTATGTCTTGACCCACCGAACGCCTTTAACAGCTGACTTCGATGAAGGATCTTGCACTATTCGTTCAGTAAGGTATTGAGCTACATCCCCTGCTTTGATCACTGACTTCTTTGTGATAAACTTCTGGGCAGTGGCGCTTTCCTCTATTTTCTCAGTCCAGCTTTCCGGTGTTGCGGGAGTAGGTGTCGGCTTGGCTATGGGAGGCTTTGTCGGCTTGACTTCTGGCCCCGGCTCGATCTGCGCCGGGCACTCGCACGAATAGGCAAACATCAGGATGAATGCCATGACAAGGATTATCGGGGGGTATTTAGTTTTGGTCATATTGTAATCCCTCGTTTGAGTTTATCGCTTGCGCCGACGGCCTCCGGCCCTGCGGTTCCTTCCGCCACGAGTGGGTTTTCTATCGCCTTTTTTGCCAACTCTAGGTGTTCCGCCACATGATCCTTTTCTTGCTGTCATCTTATCTCTCCTTATTGCAATAATGCCTTAATTTTACTTTGTATAGCTTCAAGCTGCCACCCCAAATATGCCCCAAAAAGGAATAACATCGCTACTGCTCCCTTAATGTATTGCCTGTACTTGGTATTCTTCTCGACCTGAGCCTCCAATGTTTCGTAATTCTTAGACCACGCCTTAACCATCTCAGCGATGCGTGAGTTCATAGCATCCATTGTAGCACTGGTAGATCCAACTTCTTGCTTTATGTCTCCAATGTCCCGCTGAATTTCACCGATCATTGAATACAGATCGCTCACTGAAGATAGCCTCCCACATACACCCAGCCAGTACACGCTCGATCAGTGGTCAGCACGGGCGAACACCCGGGATCTAGGCTCGTAAGGGGTGTACTGTAGTGGATTACCTTTCCTTGCCCTGTAAAGACTGCGTTCATAATATCGAATAGCTGATCAGAGTATGTCCCATCAAATTCAAGCTGGGCAACTACTTCACTCACCAAACTCCAATTTACGTCTGTTACATAGAACCTCTGGTGTGCGGGAACGGTGAAACTTTGCCCAGTTCTGACATTGATTAACTTTGTATCAGTGATTGCGGCTGTAGTTAATTCACTAAAGTTGGCCCTTAAAGATATATCATAAGGCCACACAATCACTCCTGACGGCACATCTGCCGGAACTGGTGTAGGTGACGGGGCCGGTGTAGGCGTAGCCCCCATTACAGGGGCCGCTATCAAGAGCAACCCCACTATTAAGATTAGTTTCATCATGGTTATTGCTCCTTTATGGGCTTACTTGTAAGTCAGTTCCGGTTGAATTGAACCACATTACCCCATCTGTATCCATCCATACTGAACCTACAAGTCCCGGTGAGGACGCTGTAGGAATAAGATACAAATACGCACTATCAGGTGCAGGGGTAGGTGTTGGAGTTGGGGTTAGATACCCTACCGGAGTAGGACTTGGGGTAAGGCTCGGTGTGGGGGTAGGGGGTACTGCTGTCGGTGTAGGTGTGTCCAGAACTGCCGTCGGTGTGGGAGACGGCGTAGGCGTCATGCCTACTTTAGTGGTAAACGCTGAGTCTGAGTAAGTACAGTTGTCATCACCCACATACAACAGCGTGTTCATTGTTACTGCTGGAAGGAATATCTTTGCACTTACTTCCCCCCCTCCTGCTACTGTTAAATAGGTAAATGTTACGCTATCCCCAGCTGTAACATCCACCGTTTCACCTAATCCACGAAAGAAAAAAACGAGGCCATCAGTTCCGCTCACAATGTAAGGTGTCTGAGTATATGCCTCGTTCTTATCTATCACGCTGGCGAGGAGATCCCCACCATCTGTCTGCGCTTCTATCTTCCAGCCAAAGTCATAACTTGACCTGGTAGTAGTGATGTCTATGCCCTTTGCCTTATTGACCGAAAAAGGGCCGATTGCGTAGGCTGGGACTGCTATACTGATTGCCATTATTACGGCCAATAGTGTTTTCATTTCTTTTTCTTCTCCTTTATACCCAATATCCCGTTGATAGTAGCTTGAATACTGGGTATTAGGTCTAATAGGTCTTTTGCCTCTGCCTCAAGGATCTTAGCAGTGGATATCAGATTGATTGCCTCTTCCTGCTTACGGACTGACTTCATGGTAGCTACGTCTATCTGATTCTTCAGACGCATTATCTTATCTGCCTTCTCAGCCTCCTCTTGTGCCTTCTCACGGGCTTTTTGTAGAGAATTTAACTGCTTGAGGGCTTCCGGGCAGGGGACGTAGGGGGTGATGTTCATGTTGCGAAGGACGAAGTTAAAAGCGTTCTGGGTGAATACTTCCCCTACCTTGTCAATCTGACCCTTCATCTTGATCTGATGAAAGATAACATACTCACCATTTACAGTCGTGACAAAGTCAGCGATTGGTCCCTCGTAGCTAACTAAATACCGTTTCAATGTAGTACCTCCTTATAAAAATAGAACATACCCCCACCCCGGAGGGTGAGGGTACATCCTGGTTGTTGGTTTACAGAGTTATGGAAGTAGCGTCCGGGAGATCAGCAAAAACGCGATGATTTAGCACATTCGGCACGTTACCCGCGCTATCTTCAATCAGGGCAACTCCTGTGATACTCTCAAGTGCAATAGCAATCTGCATCTTGAAATCTTTGGGAGTACCAGGAATAGCATAATCACGCTCAGTGAAGGCCCGGCAAAGAGCCTCTGCACCAAAAGCAATAATGGTACTCATACTGTTCTGCTGGGTGATCCGAGTGCCTACTATATGAGCAGACTCGGCAATCTCAACACCTGTGAAGGTATTGATAGTCTTGCCGGTATAAACACACTGCTCTGCATCATTAGTACCATCAGCCGATACTGTAAGAGTACCAGTAGAGGCAAAATGCTTGGTATAGTTACGGTCAGCAACAGTACCCACGGTCAGGGTCTTAGTACCCGTTCCACTGGTAGCACTGGTCAAAGCACACTCAGGACGCTGTGGCGTACCCTGGTGACATCCCTGATGGATACCACTGTAGGTGTACAGGATCAGTCCATTCCAGATTCCCAACGCACCATTAAACATTGGATTGTCGGAGCCACGAGGCATAGCTTCACGCATGGTCTGACGAAAGGTGTCATCCGTCTGGAGATGGTATGCACTGACCTCATCCATGATACACGCATAGAATTCCTTAATCTCTCCATTCTTGCCCACTTTCGCCTCAATCGGCAACGCGCCCCTACGAATCAGCCCGAGCTTGATAGCATCGAGGATCGAAGGTTTCATCCGGTCAGTGGAACTAAGCGAAGCAGCCGCAGTCCCCATTGTGGTCCCTGAAGCAATCAGAAGATCGAAGATTACCTCGTCAAAATACTTGGCGAAGTAACGACCCAGCTTCGGGGCTGCGCGCTCAATAGCCTGAATGAAAGCCAGTTTATTAGCCTTCCGACTGACCGCTACAGCATGACGTACAAAGTCAATGGTAAGATCATACTGATGATTGGTGAACTTCTCTTCCTGTCCTTCCAGGGTAGTCTCACCTGTAGTCGGAGCGGCGTAAAGCTCAGAAAGCGTTTCAAAATGTATCGTATCTCCGGCTTCCTTGTCGAGATCGTTAGCCGCGATTACACCGGACATAGACCCTTCTTTACCTTCAAATCGGGTAAAGAGTTCTCGCTGTATCCGGTCGTTACGGACAGTTCTATGCCAGAGTTCTGGAATAAAATTGCCCATATTGGACGCTGTTAGGTAATTATAGTCTGTCATTGTATTTACTCCATTAGGAGCCTAGAGACTACTTCGTGTCGTGATCCGCTTGCCAGATGTTGTATTCGCTTCGCTCTTCCCTTGATAGCCTGTCAAACTCATTTATACTGAGCTTACGGTGAAACTTACCTCCGACCTTTACGCCCTTACCATCTCCGCCCCTTCCAGCAGATGTTCCTTTCAACTTCTCTGCTTTGGAGGTTTTCTTGGTATTGGACTTGCCGTATTTCTCTCTGGTAAGCTCTACCTCTGCTTTCTGAGCGGCTATCGCTGGACCTGCTGCAAGATTCTGTAGCTTTGGACTCCGATCGAAGATTTCCTTTGCCCGCTTGAATAATGGGCTTTCTCCGTCATACCGGACCCCACCGTTACCATTATCTACTATCAGATTCCCAAAATCTCCGTTCAAGCCTGCCTGTGCGTCCTTAATTGCATCAATTCGGTTGGCATTAAACTCTTTGTTGGTGGTCTGATTAGCTTTGTTCTGGCTATCGGCTTCTGCTATCCTGTCTGCTATTGCTCTCTGGGCCTCTCTATACTGAGATTCTCTGAGAACTTTAGCGGTCTTAGCGTCGATATTAACAGCTTCAAATCTATCATCTGAAATGGATGCTATGGCATCTGCGACTTGTGTCTCGTGCTCCTTGTTTTTGTTTAGGTTTGTGAGGAGTTCTTTATAGCTATCCTCCCGGACTCCTGAAGCGTTTAATTTACGCTCCAATTCTGCTATCCGGTTCTTTAGCGGTACTCCTCGTTTATCTACTGGTTCAGCTGCCGGCTCCACTTTCCCCTCTACGCCTTCTTCGGCGGCTGGCTCTGGCTCTACGACCGGGTCGAGAGTTCCTTCCAGTTCTTCTACTACTTCAGGCTCTGCGCCTGCTTCTCTTTCTTCTGGCATTTTGCGCTCCTTTCGATTTTGAGCATTACGGTTTAACGACCCAGTTATTAGCAACGAACTAATACTTAGTCGAAAGGTAGGTAAAGCGGCGAAGCTCTACCCACCCGGAGGTTGATATGAGCGAAAGATATAACTTCGTCTGCCACCGAAAAAACATTATACCTCTCATACTTGACTACTTATCGCAGATTTTGCCCCTGAAATGGCTCACGCGTGGCTCTTTCTCCTTGATATTCAAGGAGTTAGCGAGAGCTTCACCCATTTCCGCGCTTTGAATGAAGTCTAAAGATGGCTCTGCTGCCCCTGTTACTCCCCTCTCTATGCGATTGACTGCTTTGCAGAGAATACGGTACTTCAAGTATCGGTATGCTTCGGTATCAAGCATCAGCCGTACCTTGTGTTTTACTTTGCGTTCCCCTTCAGTGCTTAGATCCTCAAACATATCGTGGAGAGCTACATAGTCACACATTACTTTTTCTAAGTTCATATTATGCTCCCCCCATATAAATCCATTGACACCTCTGAGCAAGAAGCTCCACGCTGGACATTTCTATGCACTGTAATTCCTTCTGTTGGACGACCTCTATCTCGGATGTCAGCCAAAATAAACTCCAGAGTAGCAGATATTACCAACTTGCCATCACTATCCACCAAAGTTGCATAGATCGTGTTTTTGCGTAATTGCCCGTGTTCATTCCCACTCATCCTTATTTTCTTTAAGCTATAAATCATATTATGCTCCTCCTGGCCCACCAACTCCGCCAATTTGGCCTGGCATCATTTGTGGCTGTCCCGGTGCGCCTATCTTGCTGGCTTGCCGGGGATTCTCTAAGAACGTCTTGATCTGATTTCTGACGCCTTTATTAGGCACCTTATCTGCATATTTATCAAGATCCTCCTTCTCTTCTGCTTGCTTCATCATGGCAAGCATCTGAGCCTGCTCCTGCATAAGCTGTTCCTTGGTAGGGATCTCGATTGACTCAAGATTTAACGCATCGAAATACGCCGTGACTACGCTCTCTATGAATTGAGGGCTGCGGATAAGAGGATTCTGGGTGTTACTAAGGAAGCCTACTGCCTCCTTGATAGACCCGATAGTCATAGTACGCTCCTCCTCTGTGGCTACTCTACGGCTCTTAATCAACATAGGAGGCTCGAACATAGACCGTGTGATCTCCATTAGCTGTCCCTCTGCCCCGTTACTGCCCTGTGTGGGGATCTTCATGTCAGTAGGGTCGTTACGGAGGTAATACTGCCTTATATAAGCGTACTGGAGGTCTGCGGTCTGTGAGAGGCTCTCTACGGTATCCTGAAACATCCTTGCGCCCTTTGCCGCGATTAGATTAGCTTCTGTGGCTGTACCACTATCAGTCTTGGTACGCTGACCACTCATCTGCTCACTTGCGCCCCATAACAGTCTTAGGCTGAAGATCATCTGTGACTCTTCCTGGAAGCTGTTATTCTCGCTTTTCTCCATGTTTAGTACATCTATTTGACCGCCATCACTAACTACTAAACGCTTACCCAGACCTATACTCGTATCCTGTTCTTCAATGAAGGTGTTCTTATCCATTACAAACGGTGGATTACCGAACAGGGCAGCTCGATTAAGCCTTGCATTTAGCTCCCAATCTACTGCATTACGATACCCGGTACACGTTTCAGGGATACACAGACCGTGAAAGCCCACATCATCCGGCTTGACCTGGAACACGAAGTATGGCTTGATATGGTGCATATCGTACCGGACTGCTGGATTTACCATCCACCCAAGGCACTCACCGTCAAGATTCTCCTGTCCATCTATCTGATCACCGGAGTAGAACCATGCTATGATCTCTGTCTCTTGCAGATAGTCCTCTTTCTCAGAGTTCTCCTTGTTAAGCACGAACTTGGAGTATATCTCGTAGATCTGTGGCCGGCTTGCGAGCTTCTTTTCATCCTTATTGGTCTCTATTGCCAGGTGAGCTGAGACTATCCGGTCAACTACCTCAACATAGAAGCCCTCAGGATCGTTCTTCCCTTCCTTCTTCCGCTCTATAAGCCACTCTAAGTCCACTCTGTACCGATCACCACACCAATAGTCCATGATGTCGTTGGTCTTAGCGTCACTCGGCCATAAGAAGTCTTTGGTAGGTACTTTATTGAACTTCGGCCAGTTACTCACAGTGATAGTTTCAGTGACTTCCGTGAGTATGGGGTAATATGTGGTACTGTTGCCCCAATCTGCCATAGGTGCGCCCCCCTGTCCCTGCTCAAGAGGTGCGACGCGGATACTCTGCTCTCCCAGCTCACCCTTAATGTCGTAGCCTGCCGCCTCTAATGCCTGGTCTGGACTCAGCTTTAACTGCCTTATTGCGTGTCTATGAAACTCACTTCGGGGATCTTCGCCCACAAGTAGTTCTCTAATAACTTGCTTGAGGTCTTTCTCCGGGTCGAATAGCTCTATCTCCCGGCCCTCCATATCAAACAGCACTTTAGGCTTCTTAGCTTTGGTGAGCAATAATAGCCGTTTCTCCGTGACTGTACGCTCTTCAGGTACGAAGATTAGCTTCTCTACGCCTTCACCATACTTGTAGCTCGATACAACTGTCTTACGCCTTAAGGCTCGGACCTGCTCACGTTCAAGGGCATAATACAGGAAATCATCTATATCACCCCCAGGCTCTAAGCCCTTCTCTGTGATTAGCTTCGTTTCCGTGTATGGGGTACTTCCCATTGATGCGGCCATGACGTTCGGGGTAAGTTCGTTAATCAATGTCATGCTGATGGGGTGTCCAACATCACTACAGCCCTCAAATGGCAATATTAGCGGTGCTACCTCTGGGTCTGGCTGCCCTGTCTCCATCAGCCCCGCTATACTCCTGCTGGCGAGGTATCGGTACTGCCACTCCATCAGCTTGCCTTCATAGGTTTGTCGCTCCGCTGACTGCACTTCGGACTTCACGTCCTTAAAAAGCTCGTCCTCTAAACGCTTCTTGATCACATTGTCATCCATCATTGTCTTGCCTCCTCGGCAAAATAAAAGCCCACCAGGGTCATACACCACTACAAGTGGCGCGTGAAGCTGGCAGGCTTCGGATGGGACTATGTTGTTAGTAGCGGGGGAGGGATTCGAACCCTCGACCTCCAGTTTATGAGACTGGTGAGCTACCTGACTGCTCTACCCCACATTGTTATTTAGTTGTTATAGGGCGGGCAGTTGGTCTGCAACAAATGTGCCTCTTTGGTCTCCTACTCAAGACACCACAAACCTCGCTTGTGTTTATCGTCAGACTACCACGCCACCGCCCTATGTTGTTATGCAGGCGAAAGGTATCGAACCTATCGGGGCGTTAGCCACCAGGTGTACAGTCTGGGCGGTCTCCTTAGCCGTCTACGCCTGCTTATTCTATCTAAAGTAACTCCACTCCCCCCCTTCTTGGCAGTCTTCTTGGCCTTCATAAGGCGTCCAATCTCCCCCTTCGTTTATATACCCCCACTCTACTTCTACAGTAAAATCATATTCACTCATCAGAAATCGCTCCCGGTCTGCTTAGTATTGCACTACATGATCCCGGTAACATCATAGTCACTGCATTCCTTATAACACTGATTTTAATATCAGATACGTCCTTCATAAGCTCCTCACGCTCCTCTGGGGTGAACTCTGATAGAAAATGCTCCATCCACTTACGATTATACCATGCTGTTAATCGACCATCTAATATCTCTATTGCTAGTGTTTTCATAAAATCTCACTCAGCGTTTCTGTTGCTTATCCTTGTCATCACATGGCGGTGGGCCTAATAGTATGCTAAATATGATCTCTACGGGAAGAATTAGCAGGGTCCAGCCATCCTTCGTGGTCTCTGTTACTCCCTTCATCTAAAAAAGCTCCCATTCTTCTTGCTACTCTGCTTCTGGTAGTCTCGGATCTTCTTCCTTACTGCTTCCTTGGTAGCTGGCTGCTTCATCTGTAGAAGCTGGATCACACCCATGTCTGCTAACAATAGGTCACTGAAGCACCCTGTCCGTGGTCCATGCTTGGCTGTCTTCGGATCTCTGACATAAGTCAATGCTTGTGCCGCTATACGGCTACTGCCTATCAATTCAGGGTGATCTCTACACATTTCTTCGTACCCTGATTCAAGGATTTTCTTCGTCTTTACATCGTTACGATATCCAAATTCCTTCATCTCCCTGAGTTCATTCTTCGCGTCACGCCACTTATGCAGATACATATTAGGGTATTTAGCGGCTACAGAATACGCTATTACCGCCCGCCCCGGCCCCGGTATCTCTACGCCCCACCACGCGGTATTATAATAATACATCAATCTGCGGGCCTCTGCCTCAAATACACCTTCCGGATACCTACATTCCATTATAGCGCATAGTTCCCATGTCTCTGAGTCTCTGATGATACACGTTGAGTAGCTTGTGACTATCTTCTCCCCTTCTATGATCGGGATATCATCAACGTCCTTCAGCCCTTCCCCTACATCCGAATAGCCACAATATGTTCTACCGCGTACAGGTGGAATGATTATCTCTACCTTGCCAGCTGGGTCCGGGGTGAAGCTAAAGTGTGTATCATCCCCATCCATTACCCCTATCTTGCCCCCTGGTATCCCTGTCAGCGCGTTAAGTAGCGTATCCTTGACTGACTCCATTACTATACTACCGGAAGCCTGGAAGCTCTCCTGCCATGTAAATGGGTACTTCTCCTTCATCAAGGCTTTATTACCGTTAAATCCCTTCGCCTTATAGAGCTTCTTGTGATACCAGTATATCTGTTCCCGGGTGAGCTTGTAGATATCTACTAATGACTGCTCCCATTCATCCGGTTGCCAGTCCTCTGGGGCGTCCAAAACTAAGTCCGGGTCTTCATTCCAGCCCAGGAACACTCTGATTATCCCACTGCCCGGCTCTCCCGCGGCCAGCCACAATAGATGCCACGCGTCGCCTACACCGTTCGATGTACCCTCCAATATCACTAAATTGTAAGGCAGATCATGTAAACTGGGGTTGATGTCGGCCCAATGCTTGATCCAATGGCCCCAATATGCCATCTCTGTACCGTGAAGTCCGTTACGAGCCTCTGAAATGCCTACGGTATCCTCACCGTCACTCATGTAGCTGATCTCTGACTCACTATCCTCGTAAATCAGTTCTCTGCGATTAGATGTCTTGTATTTACGGAGATTAACACCCCGATTCTCCATATCCGTCTGTATGCCAAGGTCAATCTTCTGCATTAAATGGGTACGATTGGTGGTATCAGCTATTACTGTCTGCTTATAACCATCTCTAGCCATACCTAATGCGCTGAATATCACCCTTACCAAGCTACTAGCACCCCCCTGACGATACTTACTAACCATAATCATCACCAGGCCGGGGGTATGCCGGACGGCCTTCTTAACCGTATTGTATAGCCTTAACTGTCCCGGCTTCATTGTCTCCGGGGTCAAGGGGATCTTCTGCCCGGCTGTAGCTCTACTGATTGATGGTACTCTGAGTAACCCACTCTCTATCAGCTCCCAAGGATCGTGATCGCTTGTGAGGCTCTTCGCGTACTTACCCAGGTCTATTGCTACTTTGCGGGCTTCTATCATTAAATCCATCTCTCAAATACGGATGGTTGCGATGCGGCACGCTTGATTGCTTCGGCCCAAGTGTCCCAGCCATACCAATAATTGGCTGATTCTTGTGTTTGTGTTAGAGTATCTTCATCGGCCTCTTTGTCCCCATCATCAGTTAGTATTAGCTGTGTACTCACTCTCCCGCCTCCAATAGCCTATTAAAGTTAGTTAATGCTTCGTTTACTTGCTTCTTAGGGACGCCCGCCTGTAACATTGCCTGCGGTAGCATTGCGCCTATTCTATGGATTACATCTACTTGGATCTTCTGGACTATTATGGTCATGTCGGGGATCTTACCAAACTGACGCTCAAGTAAATCTCGAAGTGCCTCATACCTACCAGCCTTTGCATACATCCATTGTAGCTGTGCCATTACTCTTAAATATTCGTCTGACTTCGGGTCTAACCCCTCCATCTGGCTTATCTCTTGCTGTGCGTATGCTGTCCAATCTTTCGGCCTGCCGGGACTGGCTTTGTTTCCTAGCTTGAACCTGATCCCCTCTATATTGCCATAATCCCATTGCCCATTTTTCCGTCGTTTTACCGGCGTTTTCTTCTTTGCGACAAACTTCTTTTTTCGCGGAACTTTCTTTGTTTTCTTCTTCGCCATTATGACACGCTATTTATCCTGTTATCCCTCACTATTGCGCTACTTTCGTTGCTTCTGGGAGTTAAGTATCTGTTGTGCTTATACTTATGTTCAATTCTCGTTCAATCTTTGCCTCACCGTCTGCTACCATCTTATCTGCAACGTGCCAGCTTTTATCTACTAATCGTGCTATCGCGGCTATCGTCCAGCCTTGTTGCTTTAGGCTCCATACTGCTTTGTCGTGGTCTTCGTCTACATTAGGGTTAACACAGAAGATGGTATATCTATTGAGTGGCATACGCTTAGTGATTAAGACCTCACGTTGCTTACGGGTGAAGTATGCTTCGATTTCGTGTCTATGCAACCCCCATCCTCCTTATTCCTGCTGTAATGTTTGGTGTGTTCATTCTAAGTGATTCCTGAATATAATTAATAGTACGATTATAGGGATTACGATTATTACTATCAAAATTAGGCCATCTCCATTCATATCCTTTCCTTCTTCCATCCTCCGATGAATTTAACATGGGGTGATTCAAGGATATCTTGCGGGGAGCATTGGCCCCCTAAACTGCTGGGGAAGAAGTCTGTCTTGGTCATGAGTTGCCCAACATGCCAGCCCCAATCGACCAGAGCCGAGCATATTATTAAATCTTGCGGGACTGGGGTTGGTATGCCCTTGAATCGCCCTCTAATAAACGGGGTAATGTTTCTTACTGCTGAGTACAGGGCCATCGGGATCAACGGTCCTACGGTATATTTGACGTTTTTCTGCGCTAAGTGAAATCCGGTCATCCACTCTGTAGCGTGTTTACGCTGTGTGTCTGTGGCCCAGAGCTTCTTGTTTAGCCTTACCAGCGTGAGCCTACACTTGCCTCTACGCTGTGCGCCCAGGTAGTCTGCTATTTTCGTGAATTTGTGCTTAGGATAGTTGGCCTCTGATACTACCAGCATCCCATCCTTGCGTATGACTTGACCAAAATGATTGACGCTTGCGCTCTTACCATCTACCATGCTGAACTCACGGATCACTACGCCTATTACGCTCTTGCTGGCTACTCCGAGCATATCACCTTGCTTAAAATCGGCCATAGTCATGCCATAGTCTTTATCACGGTAAAGTGTGTGCTCTCTCTGCCTGTGGTGTCCTGTGGCTGGATCTCCGTGGATGTCGCGCCTCTCTCTCATTCCTTCACTCCCTCGTACTGGTTGCCGATTACGGTCATACATCGGCCGGGATCTTCGTCAAATCGCTTTTGAAGACGCTCCCACTCAATATAAAAGTCCGGTATTTTTACTTCCAACGTCTCGTTTATTTCTTCCGTCCTATCAAGCGCCATTATTGGATCATCCGGCTCTAATCCACCTTCGGGGTTATTATATTTTAGGTGATCAAGATAGTAAATTATGTTTACTTTATCCCCTTCGTATATCTCTACTCCTTTTGAGTCGTGCCGGCCGGTGTATTGCATAATCTCAAATCTATCGGCCCAAGTTGTCATGGTTTCTGAGTTGGGGTCAGTACCAAACATCCCCTCCATTGTACGAACACATAAATATCCTCTAGTCAGCTCAAACAACTTCCCATTATATGCCTCATAGATGGGAGCATACCACTTCTTGAGTTTTTTATCCCAAGCTCTAAACTTGATCTCTCTCATTTATGTAACCCCTCCTGTTTCATAATCATAACTTCTGGTATTATATTTCTTAATCTCGTTTGATTCTCCCTCTGATAGATTAGAAACATGGTGCATCACTTCAAGTGAGAATATGATTATCTTATCATTTGCGATTAACTTGGGATAATCACCATCTTTGGCTTTATATGGCTTCTCAAGAACAGATAATTTATTACCATATATCTTTTTCAGGTGTTCATCTACAAAGAATATAAAAACCTCGATCCCGTGTTTATTTCGTATGTATTTATACTCTTTGAAGTGTTTGTTATCAAACCCGGTAGCATTCAATATGTTCAATCTTGCTTTAGTTTTTACTTCTGCAATAATCAACTGTTGTTTGCCCTTCATACACAGCTTATCAAATCCATGAGCCTTATCAGTTATTGGTTCATAAACCACCCATCCTTTACTCTCCAAATATCCTCTGATAATATTCTCCCCAATATTACCCTTCTTCACTTGTGGCTTATCTTCCCAGTTCATTTGAACATCTCCGTCTTACTACCATAAGAATCCCAACCATCTCTCTGCTGCCTGCTGAAATAATCAAGTTTTCTGCCGGGGAAGTGTTCTTCTATCATCTGATAAAAGCTCTCTGGTTTGCGACTATGTTCTCTCCGTGATTCATGGATGATATCTCTGATATCTTTCGCACCCCACAACGGAGACCCTTTTATTCCGAGCAGGCAGAACTCAGTTTGCATTCTCAACCAGTATCCCATTCCCATCTTCTGCTTGTCCCATACCATCGTAGCCTTATAATCAAATCCCCATTTCTTTAATAAATCAAACGCGGCAGGCAGGAACTTATGGGTAGTCCACAGCCATAACACACAATTATCAGCACAAGGAATATCTATTTGTTCTATCTCTTCTATGCTCATTTCTGGATATGGATTGGCTACACGACTTGTTTCCGGGTCATATTTACGTCCATAATTCCAGGGGGGATCTATAACTATAATATCAAATAATCCTGATGGTAATTCTATCTCTCCCAACTCAATAGCTTCTCTCTGCTTTGCTATATCTAATTCCCTTTTCTTCTTCTTAACTTTCTTGTAGGCTTCACTCACATTGCCAGTGGTATCCATTTCAGCAATGACTTCTTGATCAGCGTGCTTGATTACTTGCTTGATCTTGGAGAGTGTATCAGTGCTTGACCCGGTAGCCTTGGCGGCTTGGGTTCGTCTCTGGTCACTTCGGTCAGATTCTGACCGAAGTCCCCGCTGTCCCTGGTAGCTCTCCAGTGCATCCCAGATCTCTACCTTCTCGGATGGGGTGAAGTCCTTGCGTACCGTGTTCTCATCAAGCTCACCGTCCTGATTATTCTCCATATCAACTATTGTTACCGCAATATCCGTGAGTGCCAGGAGCTTGTAAGCCTCGACTCTACGTTCTCCACAAATCAAATCCCCATCTATCCCCACTACTACCGGGTGTAACAATCCTAGCTTCTCTATACTATCTGCTAACTCCTGAAGATCACCCATATCTTTACGGATACGTGCCTTTATGTTTATATCTGATATTCTCATAATGTTACTCAACAAAATGCCCCCGCAAACACACCATGAAAGAATACCGAGAGGGCAACTTTCGTGCTTTTGGGGGCAAATATTATTATTGATTTTGCTAGATACTCTTTCATGGTTAATACTAATATACGATATAGCCTAATGCTTGTCAAGTAATCTTTTGCTTTTTTTTGTTTTCTTTTGTCCTGGGATAATCTCCTCGCTAACATATCCGTAGCTATCACCCTTCTTCTTCGTGATCCTTATTGTGTGGGGTCCATAGTATGCCCAGAGCTTCATTAGTAAATTAAAACGCGGTGTTCTGGCCCCCTTCTGATCCTCTACTATTATCTGCCCATTGAGTTTATACTGATAATCTGCTCGATACTTTATCCGGGCCTTTGTGAGAAAAAATATCGGCTGAAAGATAAGATCCTGTATTGCCCCCATCTTGAATAGATCATCGAGTTCGCGCCATCTACGGTACTCCGCCGTGCTGGCAAAGAACTTCCCATCTTCCCGGACCGGGACGGCATGATATTTATTTTTTGCTTCTACCTTCTTCGCGAACTCCCCTTGCTTCCATTTCTCATATTCTTCCGGCGTCCAGTTCATAATAGTTTCAGCTCCTCGATCTTCTGCCTATACCAATCCTCTGTTAGTGATACCCCTACTTGATCTTTGTGGGTCTTCCAGAAGTAATGATGCTCTGGCATATTCTCGGCAAGCCAATCCTCAAAGGCTTCAGGACTGCCGTGGGCTGATAGCAAGCGTGACTCACGGTGATGGAAGCTACAAAGACTAATTGAGTTCAATCGCTCCCAACGGCATAGCTTGTTTCCCTTCCTAACGAGGTGATGAAGTTCTACCGGGCTATCTCCACAGATAGCACAAAACGAATATTCATTATGAAACCAAGATGCGAATAATTTATCCGCCTGTGCAATTAAACTTGCCTTACTCATTGATTCTCCCCTGTTAATATTTTCCATGCAAGCACCATCGCCGCCGGGACTTGCCCATTGCCGATTGCTTTTAGTCTATTTACCCGGTTCTTTATTCCGGTTGCTACTCTGGGGATCTCCCCGGTATCTGCTGGGTCTGTGTACCATGTTCTCCAGTCGAGTTTTATGGGTGATAGGCTGGTCCATTTTATTGGCCAGTTCATTAAAAACTCGACCCAATCGGGGTTCAACTGGCCAACTGTAGTTTTTATAGCGTCGTTATCTTGTTCATGGTTATTCATAATAACCGTGGTTAGTTTCCGGCCCGTTTTCCCCTCCGGTTCTGGGCCGCCGGCCGATGATGTCGGCGTCGGATAAACCCGCCGTGCCAGTTGATCATTTCTGGTTTTCGTTGTTCCGTCTGGGTTCGTGCCTGTTTTACTTATACCCGGACTATCCTTCCAATCCCTTGCAGATGGGGTTGGATACATCTTAACGGCAAGCGTCAACGGTGGAGTCGAAACACCTCCCCGGTCCTTTCTCTTCCGCCACGTTTCCTCTTTTTCGTCTGTCGTTTTTCCCGCTCTGGGGGTTGGCCACAATCCAGATCCTTTTCCTCCGGTGAGGAGCCCCGGCATCGTCTGCTCCAATAATTCCCCATCTCGCATTATACCCCATTTCGGAAAGGTCTCCGAGTACGGTTCCAAGCCCCCGAGAAGTAAGTACTGGTGAGTTTTCCACGAACGCGTATCGGGGTCGTATTTCGCCAATGATCCGGGCCATTTCGGACCAGAGTCCGGATTTTTCTCCGGTGATCCCTTCACCTTTTCCGGCACATGATATGTCGGTACACGGGAATCCACCGGCGATAATGAGCTGGCCGGAGATACTTCTGAGCCGTTCGATGAAGTCCGCGGTCTCCGGGTTATCAAATCGAAAAGTTCGCACATCATCCCAGATTGCGAAGGGTGGCAGGATTCCATCTCTTTGTCGCTGGAGTAATACCTTTCGCGGATACTCTTCAATTTCGACAGCTCCGACCGGGGTATGCCCCAGCAAGAGGTCTCCCATGATCCCGCCGCCGGCACCACTGAACAAATGGAAAGTATAGAGGTCCATGTCATGTATTCTCCTTTAAAGAACGGGGTGGTGGAGTCCCTAACTCCAGACAGCCCTGAGCTGCCACCCGGATTAAGTCCGCCCCGCTCTATTTGATTTTCCTTGTGATTTCGGTCATTAAATCTAATACGTCCGTAGCAGGTATCCAATCTTGTCCGAAAGGTTGTTTGCTCACTTTTGTTATTTTCTTCCTCAACGCCTTCCATCGCTTCTCCAGGATGTTTATTCTCTTGCGGAGTTTGGCTTTTTCAAGTACCACATCTTCAATCCCCAATTCACGGGCATGGTTATCTAGTTCCATCCAGTAAGCGATTGGCTTACACATAAATATCCCTTTGCCTATATCCTTATCCCATCCGGGCGTTGGTTCGTTTATGGCGTTGAGTTCGTCTTGGATATTGTAGTTATCGGGGTTATCATTTATTTGTACTGCGTTTAGTGGACCTGTTATTTTCATCACTCACTCTCCTTTTTCATTTCTACAACCAGCTCGTTATATTCGTGTATCCAAGCTAACGGGATTTCCTTGTCGGCTTTGGTATATCTCCTTATTGTCGACTTTATTGACATTCTCCTGATTGAAGCATGAACGGTTTTGGGTATTATCCCTATAGGTGGCTTGTCGGCTGATAGGTCGGGGGTGATGGGGGTGATGTAGATAAATTTTTGGCCTTGATGACGGGGAAATGGTTGTCCAAGTAAATGCTTGGCTTTATTCCACCGATAATCCCAATAACATAAATCCCCCTCCTGCACCAACTCCTCATCCTTGTACTTCCTGCGGAGTCTGAACTTGGTTTTGTCGTAGGGGGGGATTACTTCGCAGTCTTCTTTTGCTATAAATGACAGATAGGTGTATCGGTAGTTTCCAAACTTTGCGTTATCTGTAACGTCGAATATCCTCCCCAGTGAATCCTCATACCAATTACAACTGCTACACCTCTTTATCCTCACCGTGATTACTGGTGGGGTTTTGGGTTCTTCCGGTAGTGTTCCGCTTCCTCCGCACTTGTCGCATATTTTCTTCATGGCTTCTCCTTGGTTATTCTCCTCACTGCTCTCCGGCTGCTCACTACCCGAGCGCCGTTCTCAAATTCGTATAGTGCTGAGGTTCTCGCCCCAGTGGTGATTATTCGGCAATTCCGGCCTTTAAGCGATGCCCGGAGCGGGGTATTTCCCCAGTGGTATATATATGGATAATTCATATATTTTTAATTTCCTTTTATCTTATTTATAAAACAATATTTACCATAATATTCCCTCTGCTTCTTTCTGAGAAACCTTAATAACCTTCGCAATATCTTTTCCTGTTGTATTATTATCCATCATGTCCCTCCAATAATTCTAATGACCGCCTGTGTTTTTCCCAACTTACCCCGTCATCAAACCCTGATTTCTTCGCTCCCATTATCAAGTCCCATACTTCTTCCGGGGATTTGTAACCTGCTGCTTTGATTACTCGCCGGATATCAGCGGCGAAGGTGTTCAGTCCATCTTCACGTTCCGGGTGCTCGGCGATCCGTTGGTAGATTGGTTTTAGGTGCTGGGTTAGTTTATCCATTGGGTTGCTCCTGTGCTGTTTTTCTGTATAGTGGTTTGATCGCGTGGTTATAGAATATCCTGAATGTCTTCGCGATATTAAGCGCGTTTTCGGCTTCTCTGATTCCGGGGTATCTCGTTGCCGTGTCTAGCGTGAAACATCCGCCCGGATCTCCTTCGGCTCTGGAGTCCCAAACATAGTATTTTTCTGTAGTGGAATCGCTAATGGATGTTGTCTTCGATCAACAATATTCCCATTATGCAATATACCACCGTAACCACTTTGGCTAATTGCTACACGTTCTATTAGATCCTCATAATGTTCTGGTCTTTTAATTTCTCTGTTCATCTTTTTGTTTCTCATCTCTCTCCTCCTTTGTTTTGGCGAGGATTGCTTTGTATTTGTTATAGGTATATCGACTCCTTACTTCACCCCGTTCAACTCGATCAACAAATTCCTGCATAGCCCCCAAGCACTCTCCCAATAGATCCTGCTCTGCGCACTCTACGGCTCTGTCTCCGCAGTTTTTGTTATATGATCCCGAAGCGGCGGTGATTAAACGGGCATTGTCAAAATCCTCGTTAGTGGGCTTGAGACACAACACTTGGGCGATATAATCCCTCCCTCTGCAGATTGTTAAATACTTCCGAACCCATGTTCCTTTACTATGGTTATCTTTACTATGGTTATCTTTCATCTGTTTCATCCTCCTCTGTGTACTCTTCCTGAATTTCTATTAACGGTCTAGTGGTCATCATCGAGTCACAACATCCGCACCTGGGTGGCGTTTCCCTTCTCCCGGTGTAAATATTTCCGCACTGGTGGCAGTAGTAAGTGTTCATGTTCTCTCTCCTTTGGTGGTGGACAAGGGAGTGGGAGGGATGCCCACTCCCTATACCGGACCTACCCGGAGCAAGGTAGTTGGTTATGTCCGGCTGCCCACCGAATGTTATTACTTCTTCATAAAATCAGGAACATCTTCGGCAACGGGTTTAGCCGGATCAGTCAAAGCTGGACCTTGACTTTCTGGGGCCGGGGCGGGGTCGGGATCTTTTTTCTTTTCTTTCTCCTTCTCCTGCTTCCACAGGGGCCAAACAGAGATCATGTTATTCCACCATTCCCCAACGACCTTATCAGCGTGTTCGGAGGACATATCAGTGAGGTGGATTTCACCAGAGTCAACCATTTCCTTACAGTTTGCCTCTTCAACCAGGAACTCGCAGAATAACTTGCGGTTATCTGACCCCGCTATCTCCGCTATCTTCGCCTCAAGCATCCGGTGTTGAGATCCGGTAACACGCTGAGTTTTCAACATAGCCCAGTCAGTCCAGTATTCGAGCTTATGCCGTATCTGGGTATCACTTAGGTTGGTGGCGTGGAGTGAGCTGAATCCGCCCTTATAGATTGCTTGCCTAACCATGCTCTCGACTCTATTGGCCTCGTCCTGACGCACTACAGGCCCTGTAACGGGCGGTGTGGTGGTACGGGGTGGTGGTCCGGTTGATATACCAGCCGTACCAGAGCCAGGGGGAATATAAGTCTCCATGTTCGGGGTGAAGGGGGCTTGGGTTGGGGCTGGGGCTTCCTGGGGTTCAGGATTAGCGGGTAGGGGGGGGAGTTCGCCTTTTTCGTTACAGAGGATTAGGGTTACGCCTTGCTTGCTAAACTTGCCGGGGTAAGACGGCAATGCAAAGTTAGTATATGAGGCTTGGAGAGCGTATCCCCGATAATCATTTATGTTTGCTGGCACTTGCTCCAACTCCGAACCACTAAAATTAATCTTGGCGGGATAATTGTCTTCAGGTTTGACCTTTAGCAGTAGAACTGTTTTGGGATTGCCACTGCCTGTCATCTTGCTTTCAGTCCCCTCCATAATACCTTGCAGCCACATAGTTTGCTCATTGCTCATTTTGTTCCTCCCTTGGGCTTCGCCCATTTTATTTTGCAGATGTAATTTATACAACCATGCATATCCTTCTACTGGTGTACCAGACATTTGATTATCCTGTTAAATTATGGGGTAGACAGGATTTGAACCTGTACACCTATTTCAAGGTACTAGTTTAGATGACTAGCGCGTCTTCCAATTCCGCCACTACCCCGGTTAGAGTTTACTTTCTGCGGTTACGTCCCGGTCCTGTACCCCGACCTCCACCAGTTCTGGCACCTCCACCTCGCCGGGATGGCTTTACATTGCCTTTCTTCCCGACACGAGGTGTACCCCCGCATGATCCTTTCTTCGCTGTCATTGTGTCCTCCTTGGGCTGTTTGCCCGGTTGTTGTTATATGTAAAAACCTATGAGGGACTTAAAGAGCATCCAAGTTGTCCTGGTGTCACTAAGCCCGTGTTCAGCTATTTCATCAATAAGTCCAGAATCATACTGTTCCT
>Ga0222639_1000385_pt1 | contig 20330 bp, 29 predicted proteins | sample AntAcemetagen185_FD_179863 | JGI IMG/M metagenome (GOLD analysis project Ga0222639, IMG submission 179863) | Saline water microbial communities from Ace Lake, Antarctica - #185 | ecosystem: Environmental > Aquatic > Non-marine Saline and Alkaline > Saline | place: Antarctica: Ace Lake...
AAACTGGGGCAGCGACAGGCTGGCCTGGAACTGGATCCGATTCATAGCCATGGCAGTGACGACTGGTATATGCGTACCAGCCTAGGTCCCAAAAGGGCTGCCTGCGGAGCTTGCTGCCTAATCAAGTTCGATTATGCTAAGATCACTTTTATTGAGATAGCATTATGGATCTACCAGTTGATCTGCTTAACAAGCTTAAGACACTAAGCCACCTCTCCAGATTCAATGCAGACATGGAGAGTGCGCTCTGCGTGGACGCTTTTCCACGAAGCGCCAACACCTATTCGACCTATTACTCAGGCCTGCTGCTGCTCAACAACAAAAGACCCCTGGAAGAACTACTATGCAATCACCATGGCCAATCACTGATTGATTCAATTCGCACCGAGCTTAGTAGCGAAATTATTCAGCACAAATTCATTCATCATCAGCATAACCCGCTGCTTGCCAGAGAGCTACTGGAAAACGGAGTCAAAGTAATATCCATCTTGCGAAATCCCACTGACTCATTCCAGAGCGTTGCTCGATATTTTCGAGGTGATCCCGGTGCCGCCCTTAAAGTATATCCACAATACATAGAGTGGCTGTCTCTTTTTGAGGAATATTTTCACCATGCTCATTTTCAGCTTATGTCATTTGAATCAGTAGTCAATGACCCATCTACTCTCCCGAGAGCGTTGCACAAGCTTTCTTTGCTGAATGAGATACCTTCGGATCATGATCTTTTAATATTCACCAACTACATCAAGCAGATGATGCACGAAAAGGAGAAAAAGGTGCACGGCAACTTGTGGAATGACAGAGCTGCAATCCCAATTGAGGGAAGAGAAATAATCAACTCTTTGCCGCTTGAACGACACTCAATAGACATGGACCAACTGAGCAAGGAATACCGCAGGATACTAAGACTAGCTGCGATAGATGATGGCATTGTTTCACTTGATTAGGTAGCAGCTCAGCACTCCTCGAGAACGTTCCAGCCGAGCACCTCAGCTGCATATGGCATGAACCACTCGCTCAGTCATCGTTGCCAAGCTGAAGAGACGGTTGAAGCGGTAATTGAAGGCACTCAGATAGGGATTAGCGCACTAATCGTATTTCAGGCAATGAAACATGCCGGTGACTGCCAGGAAAGATGATGCCCCTGCCGCTGATCAAGCGGCCATGGCCAATGTAGCTGTTCCGTTGTCCAATTCTGGCGGTGGCGGGTTGATCCACACCACTTCTGGTTGGCGCCAGCAGCGCGTTGAGTGGCTCCACCGGCGGGGATGCAGTAGACGCGCCTGTTCATAGACGTGGGCTCTATGTCGGCAGATTTCAACGGCTTGGCCACAATGGCGTTGGTGGGGCGTGACGAACCTGATGCCGCTGTGGCGGTGCTGGTGGTTGTACCAGGCCACGAATGACGCCACCCACAGGCAGGCCTCGTCCTTGCTGCTGAACGGCCGGCTCGGGTAATCGGGCCGGAACTTCATTGTTCGGAATAGAGATTCTGAGTAGGGGTTGTCGTTGGAAACCCGTGGCCTTGAGAAGGATCTGAGCACCCCTAGCTCCTCCAGCCTCGATTCGAGCGTGGCCGCGCGCATGGCATTGCCGTTGTCGGCGTGGAGAATCAACGGAGGGCGCTGCTGGGTCCCGAATCCCCGATGGCGAGAGATGCGCTCCCGCAGGCAGGCCCTGCTCACCAGATCAGCAGCAATCTTGGCGTCCTCTCGTTCAGCGATATCCCAGGCCACCACCTTGCGGCTCCACACATCGATCACCAGATAGAGATAGAGCCACACACCACGGACAGTGGTGGGCAAGTAGGTGATGTCCCAACTCCACACCTGCTTGGGGCCATCGGCTCGGAGCTGCGGCACTGGTCTGGGTGCTTGTGGTGGTCTTGCTCGGCCACGGCGATGCGCCTGCCCATGGGCGTGGAGCACCCGGTAAAAACTGCGCTCAGAGCCGATATAGAGAGAACGGTCCGCAAGGATCGGCACGATCTGTCCCGGCGGCAGCGCGGCGAATTCCGGCTGGTTGCAGGTGAGCAGGATCCGTTGGCGTTCCTCGTCGCTGAGGCGGTGAGCCACATGGCGATGGCTGCCTTTACGGCCATCGGTGCCGTCCCTATTACCTGCGAACTGCCGCCGCCAGCGCTGCAGCGTGCTCAAGCCCACGCCCAGCAGCTTGGCCAGCTCACTGGCTCGGGCACCGTCGGCAAGGCCCTCATCGAGAATTTGCAGGGCCTTCCGGCGATCGTCCGGGGTCGTCAGTCGTCCCCGTCCTCTCCCCAGAAGGCCTGGATCTTTTTTGCTGCCAACAGCAGCGCTGCCGCCTCCGCCAGGGCTTTCTCCTTGCGGCGCAGCTCCTGTTTGAGCTGCTTGATTTCACGCTGGTCCTGCTGATGGCGGCGGTCCAGATCTTTCTGCTCGTTCAAGGTGAGCACTGGCTTCTCGTTGGCATCCTGGGATGCCTGCCGCCAGCGGTCTACCTGCTCTGGGAAAAGACCACGCTCCCGGCAGTAGGCGCTGAGCTCAGTTGAGTTAAAACCAGCGGTCTCCAGCACCACCGTGAACTTGTCGGTGGCACCCCAGCCCTCGGGATCTTTCGCCGATGCTGGCACCACTTCACCCTGCAACCGCCAGGTCTTTCGCCATTTGTAGAGGGTGATCACGTGAATACCCAGCTCCTCAGAAATCCGGGCCACGCTCTGCCTGTGCGGTGGGCTCATCCGCTTTCTCACGTCAGCCTTGACGGCCTCGCTGTATCCACGCATTGAACTGCTCCATCAAGCCCCCTGGTGGTGAAAGTGGTCGAGATGGAGAGGCGTCAACTTTGCTGGCAGAGGGGGTGCCGCTGAGCCTAGTATTCAGGTTGCTGAGTGCCATGTTGATCCAGTGAAACTCCGGCAGCTCGTTGGGATTAGGGCCCTTCAATACCACAAGATGATGGAAGCAACAGACTTCTGCCACAGTGTATAATCAGACCAGCCCGTCAGAGACCACTTCACATCCAATCGCCAGTGAATTGTGAGCTCTGTCAACGAAGGGTGCTAAGGAGAAGGTCACCACAGTGGCAAGCTACATATGCCGGGGGTTGCCCAGGGTCTATTAAAAGCCTGGCCCAGTAGGCCTGGCTGAACCCGTCAGCATGGGATTTGGTCCATGGGAATGGCCTTCTTCCATGCCCGTTTCCAGCGACCCTGGCCAGTTTGATGCTGCTGCCGATCTGATCACCCTGCTGCAATCCTTGCCCAGCTGCAGGATGCGGCGCGGGGTGCGCTATCCGCAGTGGTGGATGCTGCTGGTGGCGATCCTGGCCATCCTGAGTGGACAGGGCTCACTGGTCGGCATGGAGCGGTTTGCCTAGCCGAAGGCTTCTCCGCAGGAGTAGCGCCATCTGGCCTTGCTCAATGAGGTTCTAGGCCTGGAGATTGGCAAGCCACCGTCTGATTCCACGTTCCGTTACCTCTTCCTGCAGCTCGACGTGGAGGCGTTCGAGGCCTTGCTGCTCCAGTGGATGAGTCAGCAGCCTGCCTTGGTGGACGGCGTCGACAGCCTGGTCTGCGATGGCAAGACGCTGCGCGGCTCGATCGATCAAAAGCCTGGTGCCGCAGCGACTTTCATCGCCCAGGTGAGTCTGTATTCCCAGCCACTGGGGGTGGCGATAGCCCAGACCACCTACGCCACCGACGAGAGCAGCGAGACGGCTGCCCTCCAACGGCTCCTCAGCGGCATCGAGCTCAGCGACGTGCTGGTGCAGGCGGATGCCCTGCATGGGAATCGCCCGTTTTTCTCTTCCTTGCGGAGCAGGGCGCCGACTTCTTGTAGCCGCCAGGCTTCCGCGGAGCGGTATGCCATTAAAGGCACTCGGCGAAAGGCTTTTCAGCTGATCCGCGATCGACTGACCTACGGCAAGCGGGTGCCATTTCAGGCCAGCGCCTCGGAACGAGGCCATGGCCGCGAGAGCACCTGGACCTTGCGGGCAGTGGAAGCCCCCACGACGATCAAGGAGATCTGGCCAGGAGGCGCCTTGATCATCTCGGTGAGATCCGCCGGTACCCGTGAGGGAAGGGCGATCAACGAGACCCGCTACTACGTCACGAGTCTGCGCACCACCGCAAATGCCTTGCTGCAACACGTGCGGGACCGGTGGTCGATCGAGAACTCCTGGCACTGGGTGCGCGACACCCAACTGCGTGAGGACGCCCACCGCTACCGGGAACGCAATGGGGTACAGGTGCTGGCAGGGCTACGCACCGTGGCGCTCAACCTGTTGCGCCTCAACGGGTTCCGCTCCATCGCTGACGCGCTGGGTGTTGTCAGCCACAACGTGGAGCTCATGCTGCGGCTGATGAGCCGCCATAGACAGGAAGGACCACAGCCAGCCTCAGCTTGAGACTTTTAATAGGCCCTGGGGGGTGGCCCGCATCATCGAGTGAGACGGACGCCACGATAGGCATCTTGTTCTCTGATCCACGACCTGCCTTACCACCACAGCGTTCTCCGCCGAGGTAAGGATCATCCACCTGCACCTTTCCCCGCAGGACATTGGCCTACTCCCGCTCGCTCATCGCCTGCATGATCTTGTTGTGAACCAACCATGCCGTGAAGTAGTTCACCCCGAGATGGCTCATCAGGGCGAGGGAAGAAATACCGGACTTGGCCTGGCCCACCAAATAGAAAGCCAGAAACCAGATAGTCAGCGGCAACTTGGTCGCCTCCATGATGGGGCCGGCCGTGAGAGTGGCCTGATGGCGGCAGCTCCGGCACTGATAACGGTCGTGGCGCCTTCCACCGATAAACGTATACATCTTGCCCTCACAACGGGGGCAACGGACCATCGGGCCAGCGCGCCTGCTCTAGGGTCGTCTCACATATCTCCTCGGTGCCGTAGAGCTCTATGAACTTGGGCGGAGACAGACCGGGCTGAAACTGGATCCTATTCTTAGCCACGGGAGATAGGATTGGCACATGAATACCAACCCAGTTGGAAAGGCATTTCGACTGAGCTTGCTACCTAATCAAGTAAGAGCATTAACCTGGTGGGTCTACAAAGTTAGTGCTAGGGCAGTAAACTCGATTCAGGGAATCTTCACCCAAGTAGCCAGTCGCTGTTCTTGCTGCGGTTGAACACTTTCTGTTCGCCCATACCGATCCTCGAAGCGCACGATGTCGTCTTCGCCCAGATACGGCCCGCTCTGCACCTCGATCATCTCCACCGCGATCTTGCCTGGGTTGGTGAGCCGGTGCTTGGCGCCAAGCGGGATATAGGTGCTCTGGTTTTCGCCCACCAGTTCCTCCACCCCGTCTTTTTCCACCACCGCGGTGCCCTTCACCACCACCCAGTGCTCAGCCCGGTGGTGATGCATCTGCAGCGACAGGCTGGCACCGGGATTCACCACGATCTTCTTCACCTGCCAGCGCTCACCCTCCACGATGCCGTCGTAGGAGCCCCAGGGCCGGTAGATGCGCCGATGGGCACTGGCCTCCTTCGCCCCTACGGCCTCCAGCCGTCGCACGATTGTCTTGACATCCTGGGTGCGGTCGCGGCGGGCAATCAGCACGGCATCGTCGGTTTCCACCACCACCAGATCCTCCACGCCCAAGCCCACCACCAGCCGATGTTCGCTGCGTAGGTAGCAGTTACGGCTGTCCTCGCTGATCACCTTCCCCCGCAGCACATTGCCCTGCGCGTCTTGATCGGCCGTTTCCCACAGCGCACTCCAGCTGCCCACATCGCTCCAGCCCGCCTCCAGTGGCAGCACCGTGCCCAGCCCGGTGCGCTCCATCACAGCCACATCGAGCGCCACGCTCGGGCAACTGGCGAAGGCTTCCCGCTCCAGCCGCAGAAAATCCAGATCGGCCGTGTCCTGATCCAGCGCCGCCCGGCAGCTGCTCACCACCTCCGGTGCCAGCCGCTCCAGTTCCGCCAGAATCGCGCTGGCACGGAACAGAAACATGCCGCTGTTCCAGGTGAAGCGGCCCGCCGCCAGGAACTGCTCCGCCGTGGCACGATCGGGCTTCTCCACAAAACGGGCAATCGGCACCGGTGCCTCGCTGCGCAGCGCTGCGGCGGCCTCGATGTAGCCATAGCCCGTTTCCGGGCCGGTGGGCACGATGCCGAAGGTCACCAGCAGGCCCGCTTCTGCAGCGGCCCGGCCAGCCTCCACGCTGGCGCGGAAGGCGGCGGCATCGCGGATCTCATGGTCTGCCGCCAGCACCAGCAGCAGCGGGTCGTCGCCTTTGGCGGTGGCCTGCAGGGCGGCCACGGCCACCGCCGGGGCAGTATTGCGGCCGATCGGCTCCAGCAGGATTCCCGCCGGTTCCACACCGATCTGGCGCATCTGCTCAGCCACGATGAAGCGGTGGCCCTCGTTGCAGATCAGCAGCGGCGGCGCCAGATCGCTGAGGCCCTCCAGCCGTTGCTGCGTTTGCTGCAGCAACGTGTCCTCGCCTTCACCGGCCAGGGCCCAATACTGCTTGGGGTAGCTGGCCCGCGACAGGGGCCATAGGCGGGTGCCGGTGCCGCCGCAGAGGATGACTGGCACCAGGGGGACGGCGGGGCTCACGGCGAAAGCGAAGCAACGAATGTTGAAGCGCAGTCAACACGCCATCAACTGGAGCCTTGGTGCTCCCGGTTACGTTTGGCCCGTGCTCGTGTGGCTTTCCTCGCCGTGAAAAGCTCAGCCACGCGCACACCCATCGCGTGCTGATTCAACCAGCTGCGTGAGGCTCAGGAGCAAAGCGCGCCGGCATGCGCAAGCTCTGGCAGCGTTATTCCCCCGACACCTTCATCACCGACATCCTCGAAGTGCTGGACGGACTCCGCGAATGATCCTCAATGGCAGGCCCCGGCTCGTCTGGCTCTGGGCACTCCTGATCGACCTCTCCGTCTTCAGGGGCGCCAGCACGATCTGGCTGCCCCCCTCATCGCCGCTGCACGAACCCCTCTGCAACCTGATGAGCGGTCTACCCGCTTGCCGCAGGTAGCGCGGCCAGGCGCCGGTCCTGGGACCACAGGCCGCAATCGCTCAACCTGGCGGACGCCAAGAGGTGAGCATCGACATAGCCGATCCCACGACCCATCAGCTGGTCGCGCTCGATCAGCCGCAGCACCTCCGCATCGCTGGCCAACACTGCCGCCGGCAGGCCCTGCAACAGCTCGAGCACTTCACGACGGTTGCGCAGATGGCCACACGCCAGTTCGCCAATCACCCAGGGATGGATCAGCACCTCGCCCTCCTGCAGGAGCGTGGCGAGGCGGGCAAGTCCATGGCGCAGATGCTCCACCCAGACGGAGGTGTCGACGAGGATCAAGCGGCGCTCCGGCGACGGGGGATCGGCTCGAGCTCCGGTTCACTGCCGCCAAGTGCGGCAAGACGCTTCGCACTTTCGCGCTGCACCAGCGCCCGTAGGGCCTCCTTGAGCAAGCCACTGCGTTCCAGGTGGCCGCACAGTTGCTCGGCTCTGGCCAGCAATTCATCGTCGAGCGTCACTGTGGTGCGCATGGTCCCAACCATTGCAGGCATCAGTCTAGTCGTCATCTGATGACGCTAGTGATGCGCCGAATTCCAGCCAGAGGCTAGGGGCACGGGCTATCAGCTCTGCTCCAACGCATGGGCCACATCAGGGAAGCCACTGCAGCGCCTCTTCGATGGCGGCAATCCCTCGCCGCTTGAGCTCAGTGGAATTGAGATGGCTGCCCCCTCATCAACGCTGCACGAACCCCTCTGCAACCTGATGAGCGGGCTGCCCGCTTGCCGCAGGCAGTGCGCCCCTCGCACATGGTACTGGCGTACTATTAGGTATCGAATTGAGCTTGGCGTCGCTACGGTCATGGCAGAGAACGAAGCGCCGGTTTCCTCGGGTCAGACCGATCCGTTTCCCTTCCTCGATCGCGCCGGCTATGCCTCCCTTGTCGGCGGTTGCCTGGTCGTTCTGATCACGTTCTTTAGCTCCTACAGCCATGTCGATCTCCTCGGAATCCGCTTCAGCGTCAATCAGCAAATCGGAATTCCTGTCCTCATTGCCGCCGTGGCGGCGCTGGTTGGCGAACTTAAACTGGCATCCAACAATCGATGCGCAGATCAGTGTTCTCGAGAGCAAAAGGCGAGAGCTCGAGAGCGAGAGGCGAGAGCTAGAGAGCGAGAGGCGAACGAAGCTGCTCGAGAAAGAGATCGCGCAGCTCGAGAAAGAGAACGAGCAGCTCGACGATCTCGAATCCAAGCTCGATGCCTTGTTGCTCAGTGCCGATTCCTCCTCGCCGACACCGCCCTCAACCGGCTCCAACTGAGTGAAGCCCTGGCCCTGTTGATGGAAGAGATCAAGCCGTCTGAATCCTGAGAATCGATGGGCCGCCGACGTAGTTGACATCGGGCAGCCGGTTCCGGCACCTGGAGCGCGCCGCTGCCCAGGGCCAGGCTCAGTTCGTGTGACAGCAGCTCCGTTTCCGTGCGCAGGAGCTTCAGCTGCGCTTCGAGCGCCTTCTGCCGGGCTTCAGCGGCGTTGATGGCCGCCTTCAGCAGCGGCAGCTGAACCGTCGACCCACGCACACCCGGGTCGTTCGTGCCGCACGAGAGCCAAGATTTCGTGCAGAACGATGAGGAGGCCTGCCATGGCTATCGCCGACCGTCCAGCTGTGCTCAAGGTTGTTGGCAGCAACGGCCAGATCTCCTTGGGGAAGCAATTCGCTGGCCGTCATGTTTTGGTGGAGGAAAGCGAGCCTGGTGTCTGGATCGTGCGCACCGCAACCGTGATTCCTAACAATGAACGCTGGCTGCATGAGGCAGCAGCGGCAGCTGACCTGGAAACCGCGATGGCATGGTCAGCCAGCCATCAGCCAGAAGACGCTGATCTGCAGAACATCATGAAGCGGCTCGGCCATGACACCGCCTGACGCAAAGGTCAGGCTGGATCTGAACAATCCAGTGTTTCAAGAGCATCTGTTGACACTTCAGATCTTGAAACGGCAGAAGCCTGAACGCCATGCCGCACTGGACACGCTGAACAAAATTCGCCAGTTGACCTGGAATCAGCTGTATCGAGACTCTGGCATCAACGCCGTTTATTCCTTACGCATCAGCCCATCACGCCGCGCTACGGCCCATCGCGATGGTCACGTCCTGCGCCTGCTGACGATTGCCCCAGATCACGATGCCACCGATGGCAAAAAATGACGGCATCCACGGGTTGTGAACCAGCTGCCGCATCCAGCGACGCGCCGTCTTCACCACCACCGCTGCGGCTGGTGGCGATCAGTTCGATTCCTACAGACTTGGAGGTCAGCAGGGCTTGGCCGAATTGGCCGCCGGCGCCGGTGAGGAGCCATTCTGGATGTTGGTGGCAAGCCAAGCGACGACCTCGCTCCAGGCACGCTCAAAAGCATTGCCAAGCAATCCGGAGTGCCCCTGCCATGAGCCAAGCCTTTGCCGTTGTGATCGAAGAAGCTGATCACAACTTCTCTGCCTACGTTCCTGATCTACCCGGCTGTGTAGCCGCAGGCGCATCCAGGGAGCACGTGCTCGTTGAGATCCGCGATGCCATTGCCTTCCATCTGGAAGGGATGGCAGCTGACGCCGAGCCTCAACCGAGCGTCCGATCCAGCGTTGCCACCGTGCTGGTGTAGCGATTCGGCCTTGCTTCCAGGCTGGGTGCGGCGCCATCCTTAACCTCATGCATGTCTGCCCGCCTGGTGCTGTTCCTGGATTCAGGCCTGCCAGAGCTCGGCCAGATCAAGCCGCAAACCAGCGATCACGTCTCCGCCATTGAGGTGGGTGGCGCCCTCCAGACGCTGGGGTTCACCGCTGGCCGGCCAGACCTCCACAACCTGCTCGTGCGGCAGCAGCAACCAGCCCAGCTGGGCGCCATTGGCCTGGAAGGCGGCCATCTTGCGGCGGAGGGCACTCACCCCACGGGGTCCTTCCTCACTGGGGCTGGCCAGTTCCACCACCAGATCGGGGCAGAGGGGCGGGAAGCCACGACGCTGCTCGGAGCTGAGCGCCTGCCAGCGCTCGAGCCGCACGAGGGCGGCATCGGGGCTGAGCACGGAACCATCGGGCAGACGGAACCCGCCGGAGCTGTCGAAGACCTTCCAGCCTCCCTTGCTGTCGGCCCAGAGCAGTAGGCGCATCAACAGGCGGGTATTGCGGGCGCTGGTTTCACCGCCAGTCGGTCTCATCTGAACCAGGGTGCCATCAGCATCGAGCTCGAGAACAGCCTCGGGATTTCGCTCGCAGACGGAAGCAAACTGCTCCGGTGTGAGCTTGAGATTCCCAGGCAACAACAGTGGCTTCAGTTCCAGGTCTGCTGGTCGGGCTGGAGTAGCAAGCGTCACGGCCCCAGCAAATGGTTCACAACCACGTTAGGCAGGATTGTGAGATTGGCGCCACGTCCCCTGGGCGGTCTTGCCGAACGGCTGCTGAACCAGGCCGCTGTGGACTGCCCTGAAAGCTGGCTGTTCAGTGAGGCTTCGCCCAGGTAGGTGCCGCTCTGCACCTCGATCATTTCCACCGGGATCTTGCACGGGTTGGGCCTGACGTGGACCCCAAAAACTGAACCAGCCCTTCATCGGTGCCCGCTCCACACGCCTCTACCTCAGCAGCGCCAGCGCTACATCGACATCCTCGAAGTGCTGGAAGGACTCCACGAATGATCCTCAATGGCAGGCCCCTCATCGCCGCTGCACGAACCCCTCTGCTCCCTGATGAGCGGTCTGCCCGCTTGCCGCAGGTAGCGCGCGATCCGTTTCCTTTCCTCGATCGCGCCGGCCATGCTTCATACAGCCATGTCGATCTCCTCGGGATCCGCTTCAGCGTCAATCAGCAAATCAGAATTTCTGTCTTTTTTGCCGACGTGGCGGCGCTGGTTGGCGCAGACGAAGTCTTCTCAGAATGAGTTGCCTTGTTACACGCTCCAACTGAGTGAAGCCCTGGCCATGTTGATCGAAGAGATCATGCCGTCAGGATCCTGAGGCTGGTTGACGTCTGCCGAAAATAGATCGATCTCGCTGCTGAGGTGGCATCCCTCGCGGGCGAAACCAAAACCTCTGCCGTGATCCTGGCCCTTCCCAGCGCCTGGAATGGCTCGATTCGGGTCATTCCGGTTGCCGTCTCTCCCGTGAAGGCGTTTCGAGGGCAAGGGAAGCTGCCCGATCGACTGGCTGGAAGCCAGTGAACACCTGCTGCTCAGTGCGGCGCCACCCTCCTGCACAAAGACCCGGAGTTTCAGGCCATCGACGCTCTCGCCCAGGAATGGTTGGCCTGAGGGAGCAGGCCGCCTCCGCGGCTTCCTTCAAGCCAGCCACAATGCCGTCATGAACCGTTCCGCCGACTGGCTCCATCAGGCGCACGCCGATCTGGGGTCACGTCACTCCCCGCTCCATGGGTTGAGCGTCTCCACGCCTGTGGGCGTGAAGTGGCGCAGGTTGCGCGTCACCACCGTGAGGCCTCGCTCCAGCGCCGTGGCGGCAATCAGCAGATCGGCACCGTCATGGCCGAGCTCGGCCGAGAGCTTCCCCCAACGGCGCGCCACCCCCACATCCACCGGCAGCAACCGAGCGGCATACAGCCGCAGCAGCTGATCCAGCCATCCGGCCAACTGCTGCGCAAATCTGGAATCAGTCGTGCGCTTGCGGGCAATGCCGCGTTCGATTTCACCGATGCTCACCACACTCAGAAAACAATCCTCCTGCCGCTGGCTGCCGATCCAGGCCACAACTCCTGGGTCCCGCTCGCGCCGCCGCAGCTCGGAGAGCACCACAGTGTCAATCAGGAACACGGGAACTCCCGCGCCGCCAGGGGCAGACGCTCGAAGGGCTCGTCGTCCTGCGGCATCTGCAGGAGCAGCTCGGCCAAGGATGGAGCGTTGGCCTGGTCGAGGCGCCGCAGCCGCTCGTACTCCTCGGCCGACAGCACCACACTCACCCATGTCCCCCGGCGCGTCACCTTCTGCGCTTCCCCCCGGGCGGCCGCATCCACCACCGCACTGAAGCGATTCTTGGCGTCCTGCAGCGTCCACACGGCGTCCATAGCGAAACTGGCTAGCTGACCTGTCTAGCCTAATAACCCCTCATGTTTCAGGGACCCTGGCCCCCGCAGGAGGAGTGAGGCGTTGGTGGCGTTACTCATCGGGCTGCGCGGTCGAGGTCGCCCATCTATTTAGTGCGGCACGAAAGCTACTATGGAGTGCAGCACAATTTCCTTGTCAGGCCATGGCAGTGAGCGCTAACCCCCCTGCTCTCAAGCTGGTCGGCAGTAACGGTCAGATCTCCCTGGGCAAGCATTACGCCGGCCGGCATGTACTCGTGGAAGAAAGCGAGCCCGGGGTATGGACCGTTCGCACCGCCACGGTGATCCCCGATAACGAGCGCTGGCTGCATCAACCGGATGCAGCGGCGAACCTGCAGACTGCGATGGCCTGGTCTGTCAGCCATCCACCTGCGGATGCTGATCTCCAAGACACCCTGAGGCGTCTTGGCCATGCCGAAGCCTGACGCAACGATCAGGCTTGATTTGAACAACCCGGTGATCCAGGAGCAGCTGTTGACGCTGCAGAAAGCTGAGCGTCATGCAGCTCTCGACACACTCAACAAGATCCGCCAGCTGACCTGGAATCAGCTCTATCGCGACGCGGGGATCAAATGGGAGAAGATCACCAGCGTCAACCCCCCGGAGGGAATTGACTCCGTTTATTCGCTGCGGATCAGTCGATCGCGCAGGGCTACAGCACACCGAGACGGCAACTTCATGCGGCTGCTCACGATTGCCCCGGATCATGATGCCACCTATAGCTGAAGGGGTCCGCGAACGGTTCGGCGTCAAGGCTGGGCAGACCCTGTCAGCCACCCCGTCGTTCCCACAACCTGAACGGCTCGAAGCTCACGCTGATCCCGAATTCCTCGGCGAATTCCAGCACCCGGCACCAGGCCCGGTTCTCGCGCAGAATGCCTCGCAGAATCAGGGGCGCGTTGCCCCGCTGCAGCCCCATCTCGAACAACGGCCAGCCCACCGAGGGCTGCACCTGATCGTCTTGAAACGTGGGCGTCACATCCAGGCTACCGATCAGCAGGCGGCGGCGGCTCGCCTCCCATTCATAGGGAATCTCGTAGAGCTCCAGCAGCTCGGCGGCCAGGGCCCAGGAGCTGCCATTGGCATCAATCTCCACCGCCAACTGCTGGTCGCGTGCCGCCATCGTGCTGGCCCGGCGGAACTCCAGGCGGCTTGCAGCGGCAGGCTCTGGTTCGCTCAGATAGCGCCGGATGCGCTCGCGCAGCTCATCACCGCCAGTCGGTGGGCCGTTCTTGCTGAGCTGCAGAAAGTCCCAACGTTCGCCCGTGCCGCCCCAGATCACCGGGCCGTAGTTGTCGTGCATCCAGCGACCGTCGCGGTTGGATGCCGCCTCGGCGTGGGTCATCACCCGCTGCAATGTGATCTCCTGGGCGTTCCAGCCCCAGCTGCTGGCGATCCTGGCCACCTCACGGCACATCGCCTCGAGCTGCGCTTCTGTCGGCGGCATTGTCCAGGGATCGGGCCGACCGCCCATGCAGGCGCAGGACAGCGCCACGGAATTGCTGTTGCGCCGATAGGTGTGGGCCGGCAGATCCACGCTGTAGGCGTGCAGGCGATTCAGGCGGCCGTCACCGCTGATGATCGTGTGATACAAACCGGAGCGCACCCAGGTGTAGGGCGTGGCGGCCCAGTGCAGGTAGATCGTGGCCGGCATGGTGAAGCTCGCTCCTCGCAGCGCTGGCCACAGCATGGAGGCCGTCTTTAGATCCTGCAGTAGTTACAGGAGCAACATCAGCATGGAGCTGTGACGCTGATCACAGGGCTTGCAGGCACCAGATATGGAGTGGCTTGTTGGACTCAGCCGGCTCAAGCGGCAGCGGCGTCCTTCCCATGGTTTTCAAGGATCAGCGGCACCCCCTCGTCTGACGGGCCTCTTGCGGGAACGGGGCCCAGGGGCCGCAGCTGAACCAGCGCACCATTCCCACCATTACATCGGTGTACAGCACAAGACCTCCGATCACCATCACAGCGACCACCGTGCCTGAGAGGAGGGTGCGAACGTTCATGGGACCAGGCCAGTTCGCAGCATTGTGCTGTTGACACCGACCGCACAACTGCTCACCATGACGGGCATCGGCTGCCCGCTTGCCGCCGGTGACGTGGAAACCTCCTGACACCGACAGTGTGCGCCGCCTGGCGCTCGGCGGGGATCCCACGGCGGCGCGCAGCTTCTGGCGGGCCCTGGTGGCGGCAACGGCTGGCGCTGATCCGGCCCTGACGGTGCTGGGCGCCGAACTCAGCTGGGCCTTTGGCCGCAGCCGAGAAGCCCAGGCCCAGCTCGAGCCGTTGCCCACCGCTGCAGAGGCCCCCCTGGAGCTGGTGGATCTGTTTCCGCAAGGCACCGATCTCGCCCAGCGCCATGGAGGGGATCAGTGGCTGCAGCAGGTGCACGCCCTGCTGCGGCAGCACGATCAAATCCAGGCCGCCGAACAGTTGCGTCAGCAAGCCGGCAGGGGTTGGATCCTGGCTGATCCGCCCGTGCTGCGCACCCTGCACCACTTCGCCTGCAGTGGCGGCACCCTGATCAGCCGTTGCCTGGCGGCCGTGCCTGCTGTGGTGTTGCTCAGCGAAGTCAACCCCACGAACCGGCACCAAAGCGGCTTCAATCCAAGCCATCCCCTGGCGCTTGTTCCGCTCCGGGGGGAGCCGCTGCCGCCCCAGGTGGTGGAGGCCGAATTCCACGGGCAGATCGATCAGGTCCTGGCCTTGTGCGCGGCGCGCCAGGCCGATCTGGTGATCCGCGACCACAGCCATTCTGATTTCTGCCGGGGGCGGGCCGTGGCGCCCTTCCAACCGGTGCGGGGCTGGTTAGCCCAGCGCAACCCGCTTCGATCCGTGGTCACCCTCCGCCATCCACTCGACAGCTGGCTGGGTCTGGTGGCAGCCGGCTGGCACACCCAGCTGGAGCCGGCCACGCTGCTGGAGTACTGCGCTCGTTACCAGGCGTTCCTCGATGCCTACGACGATCTCGACTGGATCCACTACGAGACCTTCTGCCGGCAACCGCAGCCCGTGTTCCATCAGCTCTGCAACCAGCTCTGCCTCCCCTGCGACTCCACAGCCCTGGAACGCTTCGCCGCCATCGAGCTCAGCGGCAACAGCGGCCGCAGCTCCGATCGGATCGAGCTGAGGCCGAGGCGCTCCATCCCCGCCGACGTGCAAGCCGAACTCACCGATCCGGCCACGGCCACCGAGCTGGGCCGGCTCTGCCTTCGCATGGGGTATGGATCGCAAGCCAATGCCAGCGCGACCCCAATCGTTCAGTGAGCCTTCAGGAAATTGTCAAGCAGATGTTCGCTTGGGCTACGAACGACCTCCGTGCGGCCATAGCGATCCTCGATGCCCACAATGCCGTCCTCGCCCAGATACGGCCCGCTCCACTCCTCGATCATCTCCGCCGCACTCCTGCCGGGGTTGGTGAAGCGCAGTGGCAGCCAACAACCAAAGAGGCCAATTACTCAGGGGCTTCAACAGAGAAGTAATCCATTGCCAGGCGCATAAGATTGCAAATACACAGAATATCAGCCTCTGCAATCGAGGTGCCGGTTGGCAACAAAAGAATCGAATCCCCTAGAGCGTCCGTGCAAGGAAGCTTGATATCCCGATAAAGACTGTTCGATTTATAGGGTTCCAGCCTGTGGCACCCAGGATAAAAATATCTTCTAGCAAAAATATTTTCCCAGTAAAGCACTTCAACAATCTGATCCCGTGTTACGCCCGCAATCCCAGAATCAATCTCCACGACAATGTATTGATAGTTATTACTCCCCTGTGCGTCGTAGCCCAGCAGCCTGGTGCCTGCCACTTCGCAAAGGCCAAGCTTATAGGCCTGATGGTTACGCTTGTTGGCATCAACAAAATCACTGCGAGACTCAATCGAGGTGATACCCATAGCAGCGGATACTTCGCTCATCTTGGCATTGATACCAAGGCAATCCGTAGCATCCAAACCAGCAAAACCAAAGTTTCTAATCGATCGAAGCTTGCTCGCTAGGGGATCGTTATTGGTGACAATAGCGCCACCTTCAAAGGTGTTGATAAATTTGGTAGCGTGAAAACTGAGGATTTCAGCCAAGCCAAAGTTACCCAGGAACTCACCCTTAGCAGTGGAACACAGAAAGGCATGAGCGGCATCATAGATTAAATGCAGCCCATGCTCTGATGCAATCGACTGGAGTTCCTCCACGTAGCATGGCTGCCCCCATAAATGCACACCCAGAATAGCCACTGTATCTGGAGTGATCAGCTCAACAACCTGACCCGGATCCAAGCAATGTGTGCGTGGATCAATGTCACAAAATACAGGCGTCAGGCCCTCCCAGGAAATGGCATTAACAGTCGCCACGAATGTAAAACTAGGGACGATAACTTCGCCCTTGAGGTCCAGTGAATGTAATAGCAACTGGAGAGCCATTGTGCCATTGCAAGTTGCAATACAATGACGCACACCTAGAAGCCGCTCAACTTGACTTTCAAATTCCTGTAAATACGGACCAGAGTTAGAGAGCCATTTGTTATCAAGAATATCATCAATGCGTTCTCTTAGCGCCTGGCGCGAACCAATATTCGGACGTCCAACATGGAGTGTCGAAGAAAACGAAGGAGCACCTCCAGCAATCGCAAGTTCTTCGGAACTGATCTTGTCTCTTCTCTCTGCTTCTCGGCTCGGTCTCGGCAGGATGGACCTTGAGTCAGAAGTTGATCTTTGCGACATCTTTCCAATAATCCTTCAGACTTTTGTCATTGTATCAATAACAGCAGATCACCGCTTTGATTCAAAATACGCTAGGATTGCAAAAGCCAATTGATCACACATTGGAGCACATTTACTTTCAAGTCTACAAAGCTGGGCTTGAGCATGCTTTGCTTGATATTCGCAATCATGCAAGTGTGAGAACTTTCATGGCTGATCCTAATGAAATAAGCTTAGAGGATCATTTGAGATGGGTCGAAAGCAACCTTGATCCCGATTGCCATCATCACGGCCAAACCCAACTGGCATTTATTATGGTCAGAGGACATCCACGGGGTTTTGTATTAGTCAGAGATATCAATGAAAACTCAGGGGAAGTCGGTATCATGATACGCGAGAGCGATGAGGTTCTTGGTCTAGGAGCAGTTGTGGCAGTTCTAGCGCTTGAAAAGTTGTGTTTTAATTATTTAGGTCTCAAGGCTGTTTCCGCAAAAGCAAGTCCGCACAACTCCAAGGTACTCAGAATACTCAGGGGCCTGGGAGGAGAAGAAGTTGAGATGAGTGATGAAAAGTCGCTATGGTTTACCTACCGCGTAACAGATTGTCGATCAAACAAAGTCTATCAATATATTCTCAAGCGCTATGGCCACCAAGGCGAGCTTGTCTTTTAATGAGTCCGCAAATCCCCCCACCCTCGCAGGGCAAAATTGCGGGACGCCACGACGTGAGCCTGAATTGGTGTAGATCAACCAACAGTAACGGTCAACCCATCTGGGATGCCTGGAGTTTTACGGTTGGTTGATTACCAAGACTACAACCCGCTTAGCACTTCATCGACTCCTGGATCCAGTTATGGCTGTCCCGCGTCAAGCCCCTTGGCCGCTTGGCGTCAATCAAGTTGGCCGGTGAGGCCCCCTGAGCTGCTCCGCGGTTGCCTGTGACGACAACCTCTCTCCGGCGACACGAAATCTTGCCCAGCTCCGGGCAGATCCCTTGGCTTGATTACCGTCTACTAATCGGCACCAGGCGTCAATCAAGTTGGCCCCTGTCGCGACAACGTCCGCTGCTCGTGGTGGGGCGACCGCACGAGCCGGCGGACACCACGGTCCGACGGCAGCGGGCGGAGCCTGAGCGGCACCTCCGTTGATCGGCTCCGAGTTGTCGTCTGGCGTCAATTCCGCCTATGGCGTCCTTTGGCCTTGGGACCGGCTGGCGGCCTGCGCTCGGCGGTGGCTATCGCCGGTGATCTCCACGATGCGGCAATGGTGCACCAGCCGGTCCACCGCTGCCACCGTCATGGAACTGCTGGGGAAGATCTCCTCCCAGGCAGAGAAGGTCTGGTTGGAGGTGATCAGGATCGATCGCCTCTCATAGCGATGGCAGATCAGCTCAAACAGCACGGCACTCTCGTGCTCGTCGCGCCGTACATAGCCGACATCATCGATCAGCAGCAGGGGGTAGCGATCCAGCCGCTGCAGTGCTGCCGGCAGGGCGTAGTCCGCCCGTGCTTTCTGCAGCTCCTGCACCAGGGCGGTGGCGGGATAGAAGCGGCAGGGCTGATCCAGGCCGATCAAGGCCAGAGCGATGCCGCTGGCGATATGGGTCTTGCCGACACCGCTGGGGCCAAACAGCAGCAGGTTCTCTCCCCGCTGCAGCCAGCCTGGATCCCTGGCGAGGGCTTCCAGCTCCTGCCAGCGGGCCGGTTCGATGCGCTGGCGGTGGTCATAGTCGGCCAGGGCTTTGGTCCACGGCAGGTGGGCGTCCCGCAGCAGCCGGTGTTGGCGGCTGAGCTGACGCTGCTCGGCCTCCTGCTCGCAGAGGGCATAGAGAAACTGGCTGTGGCTCCAGCACTCAGCCTCAGCCTGCGAGGCGAGGCTCTGCCAGTGGGAGCGGAACCGCCCCAGTCGCAGCTGTTTGAGCAGGATCGGCAGCGTCGCCTCCACCGCCTGCGGCCTGGGAATGGACAAGGAGGAAGTGGTCATAGGACTCCAGGGCGTGTTGAGCGATGCGTTGTGGGGGGATGGAACGGTGAGGCGGCAGCCGGAAGCGTTTCTGCAGTTCGGCCAGCGACAGCCGATCCCGCTGCTGGGCCGCCTCCAGCCAGGCGATCACCCGCTCGTAGGTGTCCAGCCGGCAGCCCACATACAGGGCCTCGACCATCAATCGAGCTGCCGCATCACGGTCTCCGCTGGTGATCAGCTCCTGCCAGAACGTCCACCAGCGCCCGTCTGGAAACAGTTCGCGCTGGTAGCGGCAATGGAGCAGCGCCCTGGGCTTGCGGCGCAGCGCCTCGATCAGGTGATTCAGGTCGATGCACCAGGCCCGCCCGTGACGCTCGTCCCCACCGTGGAGCCGCACCAGCTCGCAGGCGAGTTGACGGCCCAGCAGCACCTGCAGCCGGTCATGGAAGATCCGCACTGTCACCTTGTGGCCGATCAGCGCCGGCGGCACGGAGTAGACGACTCTCCTGACCTCGATCGTGCTGGTGCGCCTGACCTTGAGCTGCTCGATGTCGTAGTCGGCAAAGCGATGCGGCGGTAGTGAGCGCAGGGCCGGCTTTTCCTGCCCCAGGCGGCACAGCCGGGGTCGGTTGTACTGCGCCGTCACCTCCATGACGAAGGTTTCGTACACCGCTACCGCACTGAAATCCACGCTGCCGCGTAGCAGCAAGGCCTGCTTGATCCGTTCTTTGAGGTGCCCATGGGGGCTTTCAACTCGGCCATTTTCATGGGCCACACCGAGGTTGTTGCGGCTGTAAGCCAGGCCGTAGTGATGGCAGAGAGCGTGATAACGGCGGGTGATGTCTGCCGCGAAACTGCCATTGCGGTTGCGGCAGGCAGCCGAAAGCCGATCGGTGCGCAGCTCCCGCGGCACGCCGCCGCTGGCGGCCAAGGCGTTCTGCAGACCCTGAGAGAGCGCCACAAAACTCTCGCCGCCCTGGATCACCTGGGCGTGGCTCCAGCCGCTCCACGCCAGGCGGTAGTGGAAGAGCAGATGGGGGAAGGGCTGGCCTGCCACCGTGATCTCCACTCCCTTGAGCTGGGTGAAATCGCAGAAGGCGATCTCGCCGGGTTCGTAGCTGAGCGGAAAGATCACCTCCGGCGCAGGGCCGTGCAGCGCCTTCCACTGCCGCACCCGTCGTTGCAGGGTGCGGTGCAGCGGTAGCCAGTCGTGATCAGGCTGCTGGCGCTGCAGGTTCTCCAGCAGCGTGATCGGCGTCAGGCCAGGCTTGGCTGTAAGCAGCGGCAGCAGCACCTCCTCCCAGATTCCCTCCAGCGGATCGGGGCGGGTGCGGCCTCGAGGCTTACCGGCCTGGGCTTGGATCCCTCCGGTATCGATGCGGCGGGCACTGCGCACGGAGAGGCCCGCCGCCGCGGCAGCCGCCTCCTGGGCGCTGCCGATGCGTCGCTTTTTCATGTACAGCTCGATCTGTTGGCTCGTCAGCGGTGCCGGCATCACCAGGGCCATGCGCATCGGCCCCAGGGTCAGCAACCCCGCTCCCAACCGGCCAACGAGCTTGTCGCCAACCGGTCAACCTGATTGTCGCCGGACATATGGCGAAAGAATCAGCTCTCAGCTCCCAGC
>Ga0222639_1000392_pt1 | contig 20164 bp, 26 predicted proteins | sample AntAcemetagen185_FD_179863 | JGI IMG/M metagenome (GOLD analysis project Ga0222639, IMG submission 179863) | Saline water microbial communities from Ace Lake, Antarctica - #185 | ecosystem: Environmental > Aquatic > Non-marine Saline and Alkaline > Saline | place: Antarctica: Ace Lake...
AATCTGTAAAATATTTTCAACAATGAATTTGCTTTAATCGTACTAATCAGTTTGAGTTATAACAATTTCCCGGTGCTACTTGCCGATTCCGGGTTAAAGTGTTAGACGAAATAAATTATTAAGATTTATTACGAGATCTGAAATGAAAGTCAAAAAGGTTTTATCTCTGTTTACCGGCTGTGGCGGGATGGACATTGGTTTTGAGGGTGGTTTCGACGTTCTCACCGCGTCCCTGAATGAGAAATTACACCCGGACTGGTCAGAACGAACAATAAAAAAAATATTTACTCGCCTTAAGCCCACCAATTTCGAAATCCTTTTCTGCAATGATAATTGGCCGGCCGCCAGAAATGCGTGGCTTAACGATTTCTTCTCCAAGAAGAAGGTGGAACCGGAAGTATTTAACCTCGACAGCATTGTCGACCTTGTAAAGCGAGCTCGAAACGGAAACCGAGAAATACTTCCTAATAAGGTTGATGTGGTCACTGGGGGATTCCCATGTCAAGATTTCAGCGTGGCGGGTAAACGATTAGGCTTCAAATCTCACAGGAGCCACCGAGGCGACTTACTCCAAATTACGGATAAACCAAGTGAAGAAAATCGTGGCAAGTTATACGTCTGGATGAGAGACGTGATTGATTTAGTTCGGCCCAAGGTCTTCATCGCCGAAAACGTGAAAGGTCTTGTTAGCCTGACCAACGTAAAAACGATAATTGAGAATGATTTCAGGAAGATTGGTAAAGACGGGTATCTAGTCCTCCCGGCGAGAGTTCTTCGCGCCACCGACTACGGCGTTCCTCAAACAAGAAGCAGAGTGATTTTCTATGGTTTCCTTAGAAGCGAACTTAGGTCTGAAGCGGTCGAAGCCCTCGAAAAGCAAAGAATCCCGCTCGCATACGATCCTTACCCTATCCCAACTCATGGCCCAGCCATGACTTTGTCCTTACGGCTAGATAATTTAAAGCCTTACGTCACCGTTAGACAGGCTCTCTCTGGTTTGCCTGAACCAGAAGAAGCGAAAAACGATCTTTCGCAAGCGAGCTATTCAGGAGCCAAGTGGATGGGTAAACATTGCCAAGGGCAAACGGAAGTAAACCTTGATACTTCGGGACCAACTATCCGCTCGGAACATCATGGCAACATCGAATTTAGACGATTATCAAAAGAACACGGCGGCAACCATAAAGAAGAATTGAACGCCGGCTTAAAAGAACGCAGACTCACGCTTAGAGAGTGCGCCCGCATTCAGACTTTTCCGGATAATTACGCTTTCGTTATCAACTCTCAAAGAAAGATATCTGGCATTAAGTTGAGCGTCACTGACGGCTATAAACTAGTTGGAAACGCCGTCCCTCCACTTCTCGCTTATCACATAGCGAGGAGACTGCAAGAAATGTGGCCCAAGCTCTTTAAGAAGGGGGTTTGAAATGATCTTCACTCATGCCTCAAACGGTGATTCAAAACAGTTCGAAACCTTACTCGATGAAACCGTTTGTTTACTAGATAAACAAGCCGGGAGAAGACCCAAGTATTTCCTATCTCGTACGAGCGCGCGATTTGAAAACGATGTGTTTGACTCGATGAACGAAACAGCTAAAGGCGGGGCTTTTGAGGATTCTATAGAGTTAATATCCGGATATAAATTTCCCGACATCGTAGCCGGGGAATATTACGGAGTGGAGGTTAAATCGACCCGCCAGGATCATTGGAAGACAACAGGGAATAGCGTTCTAGAGTCAACCCGGATTGAATCCGTTGAAAGGATATATATCCTTTTTGGAAAGCTTTCCGTCCCCGTCGGGTTCCGTTTCAGAAAATATGAAGACTGCCTCTACGATATCGCCATCACCCATTCTCCAAGATATCTCATAGACATGGACTTGGGCGAAGCAAAAACGATCTTCAATAAAGTAAAAATGCCCTACGATAAAATCAGAAAATCAAAGAATCCTATAATTCCATTAATCTCCTATTATCGAAGCGTCGCGAAACCTGGAGAAGAACCATGGTGGATGGATACGGGAGCGGGCGAGATCGCCGGAAAACTTACCGTAAGCCTCTGGCGAAATTTAGACGCTGAGACAAGAGATGTTTATAGGGTAAAAGGTATGGCTAATTTCCCGGAGATATTCAGTAATAGCCCGACCAAATATTATAGATTAGCTACCTGGCTGGCCGGAAGACACGGAATTGTGGACCCTTCTTTAAGAGATCGGTTTACTGCCGGGGGCCAAGATGAAATAAAAATCGGAAGCGTATCTTACAAGCGAGTTCCCAGAATATTCCTTAACTTAAAGCGCCTTGCTCCACAAATCTTCGACTACCTAGAAAACGTCGATCCCAAAGAAATAGCCCATCACTGGGGACTCAAAAAAATACCAAAAGGCAAAATCCTCGACAAGTGGGTAGACCTCCTCTTAAAAAACGCGAGCGGCACACTAAAGGGCGCTCAAAAAGTCGTTATTCATTTATTGGGAGATTCTCGCGAAAGTTCCAAACATCCTCTTCGCTTAAGAGAAGCTTTAAAGGAATACAAAATAAATATTAAATAAAAATAATGAAGATCAGGAACTACCAAGGAAGAAATTTTAAAAAGCTCCGCTCGGACGATAAACTCTCAAAAGATGGGCGAGCGAAGTTGATGTCAACGATTCGTTCTAAAAACACGAAGTTCGAAACCGACTTTCTTAGCGCCCTGACCCAAGCTACGAAGCAGAAATTTCATACTCATCTAAGAGGCTTAAGAGGCACGCCCGATATCGTTTTTATTAGGCGTAAAGTATGCGTTTTCTTGGACAGTGATTTCTGGCACGGCTGGCAATATCCCAGATGGAAGCATCTCTTAAAAAATGACTTCTGGAGGGAAAAGATAGAAAAGAATAGAGCGAGGGACCGAAGAAATACGGCGTTTTTGAGAAAACAAGGCTGGAAGGTATTAAGATTCTGGGAACATCAAATTAAAACGAATAATAAGTCGGCATTGGTCAAAATTTTAGAAGCATTGGAAAAGTAAAAGTTCCAGTTTTATTGAACTTCTTTGAATGTCCTTAAAAAGCCCGCGTTTTCAATAGTGCGGGCTTTCGTTTGTACCCAAGAAAAGGACGATGGGGAAAAAAGGCTGATGTGGAACGCGGAGCTCTGGCATTTGCGAGAGGCGATAGAAATAGGCTTAGTTTGCGATTAAAAGCCGATCTGGGGGGCACCAAATACAGGATCAAGCTTGGCTACCGTATCAGGTGAATATCGAAAGCGGGGAAAAGTTTTATAGCCACAAGGCCCTCACCAGCTATGCTGGGAGTTGGCCTTGCAAATATTTCATATTATGGAAACCCTGTTATTTAGCTTCTTCGTCGTCGACTTTGTAACTTGCTTCACCCTCCTCTATGTCTCTTCTTGCTTTTTTAAACGCCCATTTAAGTACCTGTGGACTTTCGCGATTTAATCTATCTTTTTCCTCAGATAAATACATCAATTTCTCTGTTAATATTTCCTCAGTTTTATCCCCATGACACTCAATAGTCCAAAATATTCGTGCCCTCGTTAATAGGGAATCATAATGATTTCCTGCAGTTAAATGGTTACTCGCTTTCTCTTTTGGATTCAAAAATGTTGCGATTGCTGTAAATAGTACAATAATAATTGATAATACACCGGCAATTATATTTTTAGTATCAAACTGCCCTAAAGCTGCGGTTCCAGCAATAGTAGCTAAAACAAGTGTTGGGATTCCGACCCATAAATGAAATTTAGACCAATAATTTGCTGAAGTAAAATGCCCTTTCGATGTATAAAGCCCATTTTCTTCAATTCTCTTAGCTTCCTTAATAATAGCTTCTAAAGATTTTGAAGCGACTTTCTCTTCTGTTGTGGTCTGAATCTTCATATTTTTCCTTTATCCATACGAAGGAAAATAATCATCGAATATTTTTTTCCAAGTATCTATTGCGTCTTCAGTATAGCTCTTTCTATTCAATTCTTCAGCTTCTATCGCTCTTTCATAAGCAGTCTCAAATCTGCTTACAGCATCATTGATTCTTTCCTGAGTGTTTAAATAACTCCCAACATCTTCATTATAGCCAGTAGGGTCGGGGTTTTTTTGTTTCACATAGTTTCTCCCCTTATCAAAGAAATATCGAACTCCAGAAGGAAAGTTAGAAATAGTTATATTGTTTAATATTTGCAAGACCATCACTTCGAGATGAAATGAGGTAAAAAAGGAACTTATGATTTTATTCCATGCTTTAATCATTTTAACCAGAGGGACTAAATCACCATCATGTGCTTTATTGGCTTCTGACATAATTTCTACGTGCTTTTTAGGGTCAGTGGAAATCCAAGTCTGACTAATAGAGTTTGGCATTAAATAACCCCCACCTTTTCTAGTAAAAGCTGGCACAACATCTACTTTAAAATCAGTAAATTGGATTGTAACGGCTTGCCCATTCCTACTGATATCTGGAGTTTTTGGATAAGTGTTTTTTAAAACTCGTTTAACCAAATCAAGTAGACCAGCCTGGCCACCATTTTGGCCATTGAAGTGATGAAAATATTTAGGGGCTAATATTGTAAAAATATCTATATCTGATTCTTTAAGCGGGGCAATCATTGTATGCCTCGAATAAGAACCTGTTAAAAATGAGTCAAGAACTTCAAGTTCATCTTCTACAGCAGCTCGTACATTCTGTTGCCGTATAGATACAGTAGATTGTTGTAGCCCCGTAATTTCGAGGTTTGTTTTCAATTCCTCAAAAGCCTGATTAATGGTAGTCGCCATAACCTTTGCCTTCTAATAGTTCTTCATTATTGAACCAGTTAAATTTGTGAGTTTTTAATAGTATATAAGAATATAAGTAGCCTGTAAATGATTAAATTTAAATTAGGGGAAAACTGGGGCCCAATCCTTCCTCATAACACTGCCATGTATTTCTTTCTGCCCCCCTTATCCCGCCCGGGAAATGGGGTAAGTGACTAAATTTAGACAAAAAAATTTTGTCTTTCCGGCTTAGTACTTTTGCCGGAGAAGAGCTGCTAATCTATTCTCATTTACCTGGGACGCCAGTCTTATTTATAATGGGACGCGACAAGTGCAACTCCCTGCTTATCAAAAAGATATAGTTCGGCAATTAAAGCTGCGTTTGGGTGAGAAGCGCCGTTTTATCCAGATAATTACTGGTCCCCGTCAAACCGGCAAAACCACGGCGATCCTTCAGGTTCTGAAAGAACTATCGTCTCCTTATGTTTACGCCGCCTCTGATTCTCCCGCCATTCATGATTTTGAATGGATTGAAACTCAGTGAAATGCGGCTCGTCTTGGACGCAGGGTCAAGCCCGGACTATTGACTGGGAGTACTATACCGGTCGCTGAGAAGAACAATATTTTGAGTGAAAAACCGGCCAACCGACTCCAGCGATAATCTCTGACCCGTTATCCTCCCAGGTGATTACCATTCCAGATAGAGTCTCTCATTAATATAATCAATGGTGAGGTTAAAAAATTTCAAAAAGTCTATTGCCCCTAATAATACCGGCGGATTAGCTTCTGTACAATCAACTTCGATTTCTCCGGACGACCAAACAGTATTCTGGTAATTCGGCGAAAGGAGTTCCAGTATGAAGGTATGTTTATAAACGGTCACGTTTGTCTGTTCAATGCCGATATTAACATTTGATTTGACACCATCCCCTTTCAAATCATGCCCTGTAGCCTCCGCAACATCAGCGGGAAAGAGACAAGCATCAGCGCCAGTATCGACAAGACCTGTAATACGAACGCTTTGACCGGTTTCCGGGTTAGATATTTTGAGTGGCACCAATGTGTGGAAAGCGGATGCTTCCGAGGAACTGTCCGGGAAATGATACTTAACAAGAGGGTAAGAATACTTAGGCATAATCCTTCATCAGGATCAGTAAATATAGCGTTGCCCCTGACGGGGGACATGAAAAATCATAGGAGACTCTTCGCCGGCTTTTCTTGCTTTTTCGAGTACTGTTTTCATCTTCGTGCCATGAGAAATTACGGATTTCCCATCAGAAGGCTTTACAGCAAGAACACAGGTTCTTTTTGAGGGGACTTCTATAGTAAGAGACTTTGACATTTCATTTCCTCCGATTTGTTATCATGAAAGAATAACATACGCCCTTTATAATATACTATTACCATAATATTACAAGAGATTTAACTTTGTTCCCTGGGATGACATATTTTATTCTTCCCCGTCTTCGTCCGCAAACGCCCCGAGGTTTTCGTCTGCCTAAAGGAAAGAATGAAAGAGTGGAAAGCGGAAAACTAAAGTATCTTGCATTATACATAATGCAAGATTTATCTTGCCATAGTGTAGAGTGTATAGTATATTGGTTATGTCTTAAACTTACGGTTTGAAATGTTGAGAAAGCGTAGTATTACCTTTTATGAAATCATCACTAAACGACCATCCTGTCGATCTTAATCTATATGTGGTGAATTGTGGATCTTAAATATTTTTATACAAGAGTGTAAATTATGACAATCAAGAATGGAAATTTTGACAGGTTTATCGGGGATCGAATTAAATTAGCCCGTGAAGAAGCCGGCTTAACACAGTTTGAGTTATCAAAAAAAATCGGATTCAAGGACCGGCAGACATTAGGGGCTATTGAAGTTGGAGAACGCAGGATAAAGGTAGATGAGCTTGCCGCCTTGATTTCTATTTTCAGTAAGCCTTTAGATTTTTTCACCGATCCTTTTATTCTCCCGCCTCAAGAAGGACAATTTTCCTGGAGAGCCACGGCGGCACTACCAAAGCTAAATGCATTTGAAGCAAAAATGCGGAATATACTGGCTGCTTACAGGCATCTCGGCAGGCTTATTGGTCGTCCCCACATACAGGTGGATCAAGGTATCAGGGTAAAAAAAACCGATTCGTATGAAAAAGTTACTTCTTTAGCGGAAGGGCTGGCGGAAACATGGAATTTGGGGGAGATTCCCGCTGTAACACTCCGCGGATTTTTAGAAAGGGGTCTTGGCATGCTGGTACTTCGAGTAAAGGCGGGTCATGACATCTCCGGAGCTGCTTGTCGTTTGCCTCAATTCAGTTCTCTCCTGATCAATCGCGATGAGCCCTCTTACCGTCGCAACTATGACGGAGCCCACGAACTTTTTCATCTTCTCACATGGGAAACTTTGCCTCCAAGGCACAAGGAATCACCGTCAATCAGCGCATCATCTCGACCCCGGGAAGAAAAACTTGCCGATGCTTTCGCCGCCGGTATTCTCATGCCTCAACGTAGCCTCGCTCCGCTTTGGAAAAAGCGTGGTTCAGCGTCGGTGACCGAATGGATTAACAAGATTGCTCCTAAATTCCATGTCTCCGGAAAAGCTCTTTATTATCGGCTTCTCAACCTCCAATGGATTTCGAAAAGGGATATTACTTCCCTTAAACACCTGCTCAGTTCGGAAAAGAAAGGGTATAGGGACAAAGATCTACTCCCTTTTTCGAGGATATTTACAGAGAAGCTCCACGAAGCTATTGATAGAGGTTTTATTTCTGTTCGGAAAACCGCGAAACTACTCGACTATACAATTGAAGAATTAGCGGGACTATTCAAAATATATGATTTGCCTGTTCCGTTTGATCTCTGAGGAGTGTTAACGGAATGGCAGTACGGAGAATATTTTTTGATTCTAATGCGATTATTGAAGCCCACCGAACGCGATGCTGGAATGTTATTGTAGGACATCATCGGATTGAGACAGTAGGAATTCGTGCGAAGAACAGAAATGGCCCATCGAACAGACAACCAACGATTCAGAAATGACTCAATTGCCTCACATGAAACGGGCACTAAAGGGGCAGTAGGGCAATCTTCGAAGATAATCGAAGGCGCAGTGAAAAATCGCCCCTGAACTGGTCAAAACTGTTCGAAAAAGTGTAACCATCGACTGGACCGTCCGGGAGAATGTCCGCGCCAAAATCCGGATTATGGTAAAAAGAATTCTCCGGAAATACGAATACCCCCCCGGATAAACAGGAGAAAGCAACCAAAACCGTCTTAGAACAAGCTGAGGTTCTTTGCAAGGATTGGGTGATTGAAAAAATCTATGCTGAAAGAATTCGAACAGATCGTCGGGCAACAGATGTCTTTATCCTTCATCAGGTTTCTGGAGGAAATTGGCCCGGATGCCAGGACGCAGCGGATCAGTATCGTAATCGCAGCCGTGTTGAAATATGCTCTCGATCTACTCCCGGCTCATTGCGAGGAGGGGTCACTCGGAGAAGCCCTTCTTGTAATATCGGAGGAGCCTTACCTGGTTAACGAACAATCGGAGGAAGTCGCGAGACTGGAGGAATTAATCGACACCTTATGTGAAAAAGCAGGCATGCAGAACTCCCGTGCGACCTCCAAAGGAATGCCATACACAATTGCTGAGGGAGCAATCGCAGAATTTACGAACTGGTATGCCATGCCGTGGGAAGATTATGTCTGAAATATATTTAGTGCCTGACCGGTGAAAGTAGCCGGGTATTCCGGACCAAGAGTAGTCACCCCTCTGAGCGGAGCCTGGCAAGTCCTATTCTTCCTCCATGTCGGGGTACTGGGGAGGTGAATCCCCCCGGGCAGCGATGACCTGCGGATACGTCTGGCCCGTCTCCATCGGCCGCGTTTCTTCGAGCGTGATCTCGTGCCAACAGTCGTCTCCGTAATCAAACAAGTACTCGAATCTGTCCTTAAGGTTCAGGCGTAAGCTGCTAATTCGGGTAGCTGCCGCATTGTTCCCGGTTTGAGAATGGGGATGCGTGTATTCCGGAACACCGCGAAGGCGGCTCCTGCTCTTGGAGCTTGGGTTCGCCGTGAAGTAAAAGGAGTAGAGATGCTCGTCGAACCGATCAAAGGCGTCGAAGATGGCATCGTGCAGGTCTGCCAGTGTATGGTCGCCGGGGATGGCGATCCGCCTCCAGATCCGTTTGGCGTACTTCAGCGCCACCTTGAAAACGAAGACTTGATTGTCCACAGATGTCTCTCCTCTCTTGTCGAATGAAAAGCTGATCTGCCCCAACACCGGCGGAACCGCGTGTCGGGGTCAGCTTGAGCGGGTTAGAGGCCGGGGTTTAATGGTGTGCTACATAGAAATCGAGGAGACGTCGGATCATCTTCTGATATTGCGTTTGGTGTTTTCTTGCCTCTCTTTTGAAAAAATCCACACTGGACTTGCTTAAAGCAATGGTGATTTTTACGTTGTCTTCCTTGAAGGTCAATTCCTCCGGAGAAGGTAGAAAATCATCAATTATCTGAAGATTATCCAGGGGTTCATTACTGTATTTTATTTTCTTTCTCATATATTTTCCTCCCTTTACTCCAGTAGCCTGCGCCATAAATACGGATCACGTTGCTGCGATATGTGAAGCGGACTGTCACGATTCCATCTTCGAGTCTGCCAAAACAGTAATATCGTTTCTCCTTTTGACTGTGGCTTATATCTTCAGCAATAATACGGTTTGGATCGGCGAAAGCATACTGAGCGATTTCAAAAGATATACTATGATTAGCTTGGTTCTGATTATTCTTTGTTTCATCCCATTCAAATAGTGTTTTTCTCACGGTCATAATATACCATAAAGCCATGAAGTGTGGCAATATATAAATACATATAATTGTATGGCAAAAACAAGGCCTCTAACGGTGAGCTTGCTGCTCAGCTCACCGATAAGCGGGACCGCAAGCGGTCCCGCTTATCGCCAAGTTCAGCCGCCCCGATGACTACTGAAAGATGTTGAGGGCGGTTGTTTATTTTGACCAACCCAGCCGACTCCGCAGCCGCAAAGCGGTAAGGGGTCGGCTTGAGCGGGTGGTTCGGCTCAGTAATCTTCCCAGGGCATGTTATACCAAGCGACGTACTCCGCAATAGCGCTTTCCGCTGTACTGTATCGTTCCCCCCTTGAAGATACGCGCAAATTGCTCATCCCTGCTTCATGACAGAGCTCCTCTATCAAATCAAAGACCATCTTACTCTCTTCGGACCCTTCTTCGACTAAATAGGGCTCTTCTTCAAGACTCAACAAAGCTTGGGCAAGTGTCCCTTCTTCACAGTGAGCTGGAAGTTTGCTGAGCGCAAATCGCAATATGGCCGCAATTACTACGCTGATCCGGTGAGTACGCGCATCGGGGCCAATCTCCTTCAGCATATTAAGAAATGTTGAGTAGGCTTGAGTCCCGATAATCTTTTTAAATTCTTTAATCATCTTATTTTTTTAAGCTTATCGAAAAACTAAACTACCGGAAGGGGCCGATGGAAAAAGCATACTACCCGGAAAAAACGCAGGCTAAAAATAAAACGTCCGATAGCTGCATCAGCCTTTCCGGTCAGCTTGAGCGCCTGGTTCGCCCAATACCTGCTCCAATCGTTCTTGCCAACGTTTTGGATTACGTTTCATGTGCATAATGCCGCCTACCAGTATACAGTCTTGGCGGACTTGATAGACAACACCGTATGGGAAACGGTTAATTATGCAACGTCTCGTACGGTTGGAGAATGGGGGCCATGCCTCAGGGAAGGAGAGGATGCGGTCGAACGTATTCTGGACTTCTACTGCAAACTCATATCCAAGGCCAGGAAACTGATCGTTATAGTAGTCTACCGCTTCGGAAAACTCCTGTTCTGCACAGGAGAGAACCTTGATCCTCATCTTTGATTGACCCTTTCTAATACAGCTTCCGCTGAATCGGCGGATATATTTCCATTCTCGTAGGCATCGATGCGCGACTCTATTTCGCCTGACCAGGCTTCATCGATACGGCGATCAGTTGAGCGATCAAAGCTGTGGAAAAGTTTGTCTATCAGCTCCGCTTTCTGAATAGGCGTTAGACGTAACGCCTCTTCCAATATTTGCATTGTTGCTGGCGTCATATTGAATCTCCTAATAATAATCTGATAATTGGTTAACCAATAACAGCATAATAACATTACTCTGAACTGTCAATGCTAACATCTTGGGCGAACGGCGAGCCCAGCCGCCCCGATGGCCACCAAAGAAATGTTGAGGGTGGAATAAACTATGGCCAACCCAGCCGACCCCCAGCCGCAAAGCGGTAAGGGGTCGGTTTGAGCGTGTGGTCACGCTTTTTTTGACATAAAAATGTGCCACGTGGCACATTTGAGCTTAATTTTTAGAAACTGAGATGATAAATTCACCATATTTGTCAAGTTATTATATTCTTTAACAGAGGATTTTTGTCCGTCACTCCTCATCTTCTTCCCAAGGCATTTCCGGGAGCTTGTGGAGGGCCCGGACAAATCTTTCACGATTGAACGGTTCTTGTTTCTTGAGTATGTCGAATATTTCTGCTGAGACGACGCATCCGATGAGTCGTTTGGCTTCTTCCTTTAAACAACCATCCTTGAGCAGGCGTTCGTATGTTTGGCGTGTTTCGGGAGGGTCATTGCCCCGAATCTGATTATCGATCACTTCGTATATGGCAGCTTTTAAATAAGGACTTCCTCCCTGTGTTTTCATTTCATTTCCTCAAGCATAAAGTAGAGCTAAGCTGTCGGAAGGGGCCGACGGAAAAAGCTTACTACCCGGAAAAACCCCGGCAAAAACAAGGTGTCCGATATCAGCACCAGCCCTTCCGATCAGCTTGAGCGGTTATCATTTCTGTTCTCTTAATATCTTCTATGGGTTTTGTATATTCAAGCGTATCCGGTGGATTACTCGTTGACCACATATCACACATTTGAAGAGAATTTGGATTATGTTTATATTGTTTTCGATAACGCATAAAAATTTCATATAATTTTTTGTATATTTCTGAATTTTTCATGGTATCCCCAAGTTAAATGATAACAGTTTAATAGCCTATCACTATTCAAGAAGCACTTCGGGTTGATCAAGGAGTTCCTGGAATAGGATGAAGTATCTCCCGGCGTGAAGGCCGTCCATCAGGCCGTGGTGGGCTTGAACCGAATGGGGCAACAGAAGGCGCCCACCCGCGGAGTAGTACTTTCCCCAGGCGATCCGGGGGATCGAATCGACCGGATGAAGGTTGATCGGGTGGGTGAGGCTGGTGAACGATATCCAGGGGATGCAGGTGTAGTACAGCACATCATCCCGGGATGAGTCCTCGGCTATAGTGGGATTGGCCTTGGCTTCCGCGATGGCCGCCGCCGCCGCGGCCAGAAACTCCCGCGGCTCCGGCCGGTACTCGATCGTGCAGTAACCGAATATGTCGTCTTTGCCCAGTACCGTGATCGCCGGATCGATCCTTTCGTGTATAACTACCCGGTCACCCCGGATCCGGTAATGGAATTCTTCGATGGCGTTGGCGGCTCGGGCGGAGAGGTAGAGAACGGCAGAGAAGAAAGGCAGGTCGTGTTTCTTCAGAAAGGAATGGAGCCGGGTTATATCTACGTCGGCGCAGAGATTGAAGTGGGGATAATCCATCGAGCTGAAGAAATGGAAGTGCTCCCTTCTCGGCCATTTATCAATATCAAGGTATTTTATCTCTCTCTCCCCCGCGCCGGCGACCGTCTGCTTTTTGGGTATCTCATGATCACAGATTACGGATTGGTTGGGGTTACAACCGTTATCAACAATTGAATTATGGCTGACATTAAAAACTAAAATTTTCCGGAGGAAAATTTTAAGAGCCACTTCCAAACGGGCAAGACATTGATACGTTCGTGTGGAGATTTTTCGTCCAGCCAGGTAACTATCAAACCTTGTTTTTCATTTAACTCGTCCATCGCGGCTAACAGTGATCGAGTTTCCCTCTCTCGGGTTGACCGATGGCCCAGATCCCAGCATACCTGTATCAGTCGACCTTCCTCGATGGCCCCGGGCGGTAGGATAAAGTCAATCTCGCCACCTTCTCCGGTAATGTAGTATTCCGGTTTCAGCCCTTTCCGGCGCAGATGCATGTAAACAATGTTCTCCAGCAACGCCCCCCGATCCTCGGTTATGTGGAAGGACATCGCTTCCAATAGCCCCGGGTCGATAACGTATACCTTCCTCGGATGCACGCGCCGAACTTTTTCTGAACGAGAATGTATCGGAGCCTGGTATACCAGAAACGCGTCTGTCAGGTAATCCAGGTAGTCATACAGGTTGTTCTTAGTGCAGGCGATGCCTTCACTCTTCAGGGAATTGTAGAACTTGTTTACGCTGAAGCAAGTTGCCGGAGCGCTCATGATGTGCCGGATAATGGCTCTTAGCGATGTGGTAGTACGTATTGAGTATCGTTCGATGATGTCACGCAGGATGACAACATCCACGTAATTTTGAAGAACTTGCCTCCTCAAATCAGTGTCAATCCCCTGGATTTCCGGAAAACCGCCGATGTCAAGATATCGAGCGATCAGGTTTTGCAGAACGGCCCTGGTCTGGGAACCGAACCTCTTCGCCGATGGATTTGCCCCGTTAAGACGGACGAACTCTCTGAAACTGAAAGGGAATATCTCGGTGGCAATTGACCGTCCTCTCAGTCGAGTGGCAATTTCCGAGCTCAGTAATTTTGAAGACGAACCGGTAACAAAAACAGCCAGGTTTTCGGAATCCAGTACCCGGCGAACGAATGCGTCCCAGCCCGCGATACGCTGAACCTCATCGAGAAATAGGTAACATTGCCTATCTTTAAAAGCGGGGAACTTGCGATAGTATGTCTCTAAAATTGTCTGAAAATCAGCCGTGGAGAAAGGGAGGAGACGCTCGTCCTCGAAGTTCAGATAGAGAAGCTGCTCCTTTTTGACCCCTTGAGCCATCATCTCCTGCATCTGTTGATAACAGAACCAGGTTTTACCCGACCGGCGCATTCCAGTGATCACATTGGCTTTACCCTTTAGCCTGGGCAGAGAGATATCACGGGGAACGAGCTGGGGTAACTCTCGTTCATGGAAATCATCGATTAAGAGATCAATTACGTTCTTCATGCTCACTAATTTATCTCTTTTAAAGAGATAATGCAAGCCATATTTATCTTTTTTTTAGAGATAAACTGAAAGCAGAATAAAAAGTAGGGGTGCGATGCATCGTGTTCCTACTTTTAGACTGTCAGACTCTATGATACTCCCCGAAACCGGGTTCGGTCCACCGGACCAGTGTGGGGACGATCTCAATGTGGACAAAGTTGGGGTCATACTCATCCGAGAAGTGTCGGCCGACTTTTGGATTGAGATCGAGGAGGAGCTTCTTCTTCTCCGGCCCTCCCGAGATATCCGCCATTCCCTCGATCCTTACCTGGACTTTCTTTCTGCCCACGAAACAGACCTCAACCCGGTTGTTCTCCATGAGCTCTTTGATCTTCCCGCTCCGGCGGTAAGTGGAGCTCCAGAGGCGGAGGTCGTCCATCACCACAAAAGCCATGGGCCGGACCCGGGGTTGGCCGTCAACACAGGTGGCCAGATCCCCATATCCAGCTTCGCGGATGATTTTCCGCACTTTATCTATGGTCATTAACTTGTTTTTCTCCAGCATACTCAATATAATAATTATGCCAAGACTGACATAAACCGCAAAGACGCCTGTCTGCTTTTGAAACGCACCGGCCGGCCGAGACCTTAAAAAAGGATTATTTATGTTTCTCCTCAACCAGAGCTTGATCCACGCCCCCAGCGCCGGCAAGGTCGAGAACTATCCATTCCTCGATAACCTGAAAATAGCTGATGTTCACCTGGTTCTGATTCCCTGGAACATCTTCCTGGCCCTGGTGCCCGCGATACTGGGGGCCTATATCCTGAAAAGATGGAGCTCCCGGCCGCTTCGCGATCTTTCCCGGGGGAATTCAATTCGCCTGGGAGCTTTGCTTCTCCTCTGGCTCCTCTTCTTCCCCAACTCGATCTACCTGATTACCGAAGCCCGGAAGATCCTGGTCTACGCGCCGCAGGGTCTTCCTTACAACGCCAGTGTGGAATATATCTGGAAGGTCTTTATGATCTTTACCTACTCCCTCTTCGGCTGGATTGGCTTCGCTATCTCCCTGGGCCAGATCCGGCGTTTCATCGCCCGGGTTGCCGGAAAGACGTGGTCCGTGGCGATTACCGTCGGTCTGGTCCCCCTCGGAACACTGGGGACATTCCTGGGGCTTTTCAACCGCTGGAATATCTGGGAGGCCGCCACTCACCCGGCCTTTATCGTCCGGGACGCGATCGACCACCTGACCGATCCGCCCCGGTTGAAGAACATAGTGGTGATCTGCGCCTTCCTCTATCTCCTCTATCTCATCGGCGAGTTATGGTTTCGCCTTCTTCCGGTGCTGCTCTCGGAGAAAGGAAAGAGAAGGGAAAGGGCGGACGCGGCCTGATCCCCGTTCTTACCCGTCCCCTTCGTCATCTTCAAACGGGAACCGGTATTGAGAGAGGCCCAGTTCATCCCTCATAATTATCATTTCGTTCTGGAGGGGTTCCGGGGTGGGAATCCCTTTCTCCTCTCTCTCCAGGCTTGTCAGGTATTCTTTCTCTCCGGCGGTGAAGATCCGCTCGGCGCCGGGGGCTTTCTCCGAACTTCTCAGGCGCCGGAGAATATCGCCGGCGGTCTTCTTGAAGGACTCCACCCCGACAAAGAACGCCGGGTTGATTACGATAAAGAAGTGGCCCAGTTTATAAGGAACCTTTTCTCCATCCTTGTACCCCGAGAGGTCTTTCATGAACGCTCCCTGCTGAAAGGCGGCCGAGAAGATCTCGACGGCGGTGGCATAGCCGTAGCCCTTGTGGCCCCCCCCTTCCTCGCCCACGCCCCCCAGGGGAAGGAGGGCGTCGGTCCCCGCCACCAGAGCCTGCAGTATCTGATGCGTATCGGTCCGGGCAACGCCGTCATGATCGATGACCCAGCCGGACGGGATCTCGGTGTCCATCCGGTCATAGACCTCGATCTTTCCCCGCTGGGTCACCGAGGTCGCGCAGTCGATCAGGAACGGGAACGGCTCGTCGGTCGGAGCCCCGATGGTCAGAGGGTTGGTCCCCAGCATATTCTCTACCCCGAAGGTGGGAGCGATGGAGGGCCGGGCGTTGGTCCCGGTGATCCCGACCATATCATGATCCGTCGCCATCAGCGCGTAGTAACCGGCGATCCCGTAATGACTTGAATTCCGGACGGCCGCCATCCCCAGCCCCAGCTGCCCGGCTTTGGCGATCGCCATCTCCATCGCCTTCTTCCCGATCACGTGGCCCATTCCGTTGTTGCCGTCGATGACCACTGTAGTCGGGGTTTCTTTAACGATCTCAATATTAGTGACGGGGGAGACGATGCCTTCCTTGATCCGGTCGTAGTAGATTAGTTTCAGTCGTCCGATCCCGTGAGAGTCGATCCCCCTCCTGTCGGCGGTGATCAGGACATCGGCGCAGGTCGCGGCGTCTTCCTCGGGAACCCCCAGACCGATAAAAACATCGGTCATAAATTTTTCCAGAAGATCAGGTTGAATACGGTAGTTCATAGCCGGCCCTTTTTTGGGGCAGAATTGACGGGCTTTTATTTTCGCATCACTTTCCGAGCAAGTTTGACAACTGCCTCAGGAGTGATTCCAAACTTTTCATAGAGAACCGGGGCCGGGGCGCTGGCGCCGAACCGGTCCAGTCCGACTGTCCGGCCGGAGAGTCCCACATAATGCTCCCAGCCGGTGGTTACTCCGGCTTCCACGGCCACCCGGGCCTTCACTTCCGGGGGGAGGACGCTCTCCCGGTACTCCCGGGGCTGCCGGTCGAACAGTTCCCAGGAAGGCAGCGAGACCACTCTTACCCGGATGCCTTCCGCGGCCAGCTCTTTCCCCGCCGCCCGGGCGATCTCGAGCTCGGAACCGGTCCCGATCAGAATGACGTCGGGGGGCTCGTCAGATGATTTCCAGAGGATATATCCGCCCCGTCGGAGCCCGGCGGCCGGCGCGCCGCGATCCCGGTCAATGACCGGGACGCTCTGCCGGGTGAAGATCAGGGCGACCGGTTCCTCCCGGGCTTCCACGGCTACCCGCCATGCCTCCACCGTCTCGGCGGCGTCGGCCGGACGGATGACGGTCAGGTTCGGGATCGTCCGCAGCGCCATCAGCTGTTCCACCGGCTGGTGGGTGGGGCCGTCTTCTCCCAGCCCGATACTGTCGTGGGTGAAGACAAAGATGACGTGCTGCTCGGAGAGGGCGGCCATCCGGATCGCCGGCCGCATGTAGTCGGAAAAGACTAAAAAAGTTGCGGTGTAAGGCAGGACGCCGCCATGGAGCGCCATCCCCACGGCGATCGATCCCATCGCGTGCTCCCGGACTCCGAAATGAATGTTGTTTCCTTCGTAGCTCCATCTCTCCCCGATCGCGCCCTGGGAATCCCGTTCCGCGGTGAGCGGCGACTGGAAGTCGCCAAATCCCTTGAGCGTGGTCTTGCAGGAAGGATTAAGATCGGCCGATCCCCCCATCAACTCCGGGAGATGCCGGGCGAGCGCCTGCATCACCTCTTCCGAGGCGGAACGGGTGGCGATCAGGGACGATCCGCGAGGAAAGACGGGGAGGTCCGAATCCCAACCCCGGGGGAGTTTGCCCGAGAAGACCCGGTTGAACTCATCGGCCGGCTCCGGATAATCGGCGGCGTACCGGTCAAAAGATGCTCTCCATTCCGCTTCCCAATCTTCTCCGCGTTTGAGGGCCCGGCGAAAATATGTGAGAACGTCACCCGGAACCAGGAATTTCGGCTCCGCCGGCCAGTCAAGAAGTTTTTTGGCTTCGGCAATCTCCTCTTCTCCCAGCGGCGAGCCGTGTGCCCCGAATGTTCCTTTCTTGTGAGGCGCTCCGTAACCGATGATGGTGCGCACCATGATAAGAGACGGGCGGTTCGACTCTTCCCGGGCGTCCTGGATGGCCCCGTTGATCGCAGTCAGATCGTTGCCGTCATCGACCCGCAGCACCTGCCAGCCGTAGGCCTGGTAGCGTTTCGCGACATCCTCGGTGAAGGTGAGCGACGTGGAACCAGCCAGGGAGATGAGGTTGCTGTCATAGAGGATGATCAGCTTTCCGAGACCCAGATGCCCGGCCAGGGAGCAGGCCTCGGCGGAGACCCCCTCCATCAAGCACCCGTCTCCGGCGATGACATAGGTATGGTGATCGACAATGTCATGGCCGGGCCGGTTGTATCGGGCGGCTAGATGAGCTTCGGCCAGAGCCATCCCCACCCCGTTGCTTAAACCCTGGCCCAGCGGCCCGGTCGTCGCTTCCACTCCGGCGGTGAGATTGCATTCCGGGTGACCGGGGGTCTTGCTCCCCCACTGCCGGAACGCTTTCAGTTCATCCAGGGAGAGATCATAGCCGGTGAGGTGGAGCAGGCTGTAAAGGAGCATCGATCCATGGCCGGCTGAGAGCACGAAGCGGTCTCGGTCAACCCAGCCCGGATCGGCGGGATTGTGACGCAGGTAACGGCTCCAGAGGAGATAAGCCATCGGGGCCGCTCCCAGGCATATCCCCGGATGGCCGGATTTGGCCTTCTGGATGGCGTCGGCGGAGAGAAAACGGATGGTATTGATGCACTTCTGATCTATGCGGTCCTGATCGTTCGTCTTCGTCATTGTGGACTTGCTCCTTGTCGACTTTGCGCGGGATAGGTACTCCTGTGTTATAGTAGATAGAGCTTACTTGAAACCATTTTCGAGTAGGGTATAGTTATGGTTATCGACCGGTTGATTCTGTTATCTTGCCATAAAGCCACCGGTTCTTTAAACCTAAATTTCTAAAATAATTGGTTATGATCTATCTGGTTCTCGCTCACATTGTGGTCTTTCTTCACCTAATCTTTGTTCTCTCTGTCCCGCTGGGCGGTCTCCTGGTGCTCTGGAGGAGATGGTGGGCGTGGATTCATCTTCCGATCTTTATCTGGGGGGTGCTGATCTCTTTCGGCGGCTGGATCTGCCCGCTCACCCCCCTCGAGAACTGGCTGAGGGCGAGAGGTGGAATGGAGGGTTATCAGGGGGGCTTTATCGAGAACTATCTTCTCCCGGTTATCTATCCAGTTAACCTGACCAGGAAACATCAGATCGCCCTGGGGATTGTGGTGCTTCTCATCAACCTGGTCGTTTACAGCATAATAATATACCGGATAATGAAAAGACGGTGAGTGGGGAATGGGGAATAGGGAATGGGAAATGGGGCCTCTAATCCCTATTCCCTAATCCCCAAATCAATAACGTTTACGAAGGTGGGAGGCGGGAATTTTAAGAGCGTTCCGATATTTGGCGACAGTTCTCCGGGCCAGCTTGATTCCCCGTTGGCCCAGCTTGTCCATGATCTCTTGATCGCTCAAGGGATGATGGGGGTCCTCTTCCTGGAACAACTGTTCGATGATGCTCTTTAAATGACGTGACGAGATGTTGTCGCCGGACCGGGTGAACAATGCGCTGGTAAAGAAGTACCGGAGCGCGAAGTTGCCCCCGGGGGTCTGGATATATTTATTCGCCACCGCGCGGCTGACCGTCGACTCATGAATACCAACGCTCCGGGCCACCTCGGTCATCTTCAGAGGGCGGAGATAAGCGATGCCTTTGTCCAGGAACTCCTTCTGCCACTTCACGATCTCTTCCGTTATCTTGTAGAGTGTCTCCTGGCGGAGCCTGATGTTCTTAATCAGCCAGAGTCCGCCCCGAAGTTTCTCCATGATATACTCCTTGGTTTTCTTCGGTGTCTCCGGATCCGCCAGCATCTTCCGGTAATGGCTGCTGATCCGGAGGTGGGGGGTATACTCGCGGTTAAAGATAATCCGGTATTCATCGTCTTCCTTTTTTAGGTATATGTCAGGCGTGATATAGCGGGTCTCATAGGAGCTGAACATCCTCCCCGGTTTCGGGTCCAGGCCGGCGATGTACTCAACGTATTTCTGTACCAGTTCCGGTGTGATCCTTAAAGCGCGGGCGATCCTGGGATACTTGTTCGCTCCCAGATCCGCCATAAATCGGTCGACGATCTTCCGGGCCACGGGGTTGAACTGCTCCTGGTCATCGATCTGAATCAGGAGACATTCACGCAGGTTGCGCGCGCCGACCCCCGGCGGATGGAAGGTCTGGATTAGAGCCAGAGCCGCGGCCGCCTCCTCCGAAGTTATTCCGGACTCCAGGGCGATCTCTTCCAGGGATTCGGTGAGATATCCATTCTCATCAATATTCCCGATAATGGCTTCCCCGATCATCTTCTCCCGGTCGGAGACGAGCGAGGTGTTGAGCTGCTTGAGGAGATGTTCAAA
>Ga0222639_1000401_pt1 | contig 19774 bp, 19 predicted proteins | sample AntAcemetagen185_FD_179863 | JGI IMG/M metagenome (GOLD analysis project Ga0222639, IMG submission 179863) | Saline water microbial communities from Ace Lake, Antarctica - #185 | ecosystem: Environmental > Aquatic > Non-marine Saline and Alkaline > Saline | place: Antarctica: Ace Lake...
TGCGAACGGTCAAGAATCGATTCAGGCGATGCAAGGCTAATTGTAATTTTATTAAAACTACTTGGTATTTTGCTGTCTATTCTGAAAGCCATATATCTCTAGTTATATATTATCAATAAAAAAGTAAAACAGTTAATCGAAGCTTAGTTCAAGACCAAGACCCCGAAGTTCATGTACAAGTACATTAAATGATTCGGGAATACCTGGTATAGGCATAACCTCTCCTTTAACAATACTTTCGTAGGCTTTTGCTCTTCCTGTTACATCATCAGACTTAACAGTAAGAATTTCCTGCAGAATATTTGCAGCACCAAATGCTTCCAATGCCCAAACTTCCATCTCACCAAAACGCTGTCCACCAAATTGTGCTTTACCGCCAAGAGGTTGCTGCGTAATTAATGAGTAAGGACCTATCGATCTTGCATGCATCTTATCATCAACCATATGGTGAAGTTTCAGCATGTAAATATATCCAACAGTTGCGGGCTGATCAAAACGTTCACCAGTACCACCATCATATAGATAGGTACTACCATTTTCAGGTAATCCGGCTTCACTTAAATAGCCGTTTATCTGGTTAACCGTGGCACCATCAAAAATTGGAGTTGCAAAACTCTTACCAAGTTTCTTACCAGCCCAACCAAGAACTGTTTCATAAATCTGACCAAGATTCATACGAGAAGGCACACCCAATGGATTAAGAACAATATCAACAGGAGTTCCATCTTCAAGGAATGGCATATCTTCTTCACGAACTATACGAGCAACAATACCTTTGTTTCCATGACGTCCTGCCATTTTATCCCCCACCTTTAATTTACGCTTTTTAGCAACGTAAACTTTTGCCATTTGTACAATACCATTTGGAAGCTCATCACCAACAGATGCTACAAACTTTTTACGGTTATATACTCCTAAAAACTCTTTATACTTAATATTATAATTATTGATAAGAGTCTTTACAAGTTCATTTTTAGCTTTATCAGTAGTCCATTTGTCAGTGTTGATATTTATGTAATCAAGATTTGACAGAACTTTCTGTGTAAACTTAGTTTTTTGAGGTACAACACTATCTCCAAAATTATTTGTAACTCCCTGCGAAGCACGATTACTAACCAATACTGCCAGCTTTTCTATAAGTCTTACTTTAAGATCTGCAAATAATCCATCATACTCAGCTGTAAGCTTTTCAATAATATCCTTTTCCTGCAATTTAGCATGTTTATCTTTAAGGGCTCTTTTGAAAAGATTATTACTAATAACAACACCTTTCATAGATGGTGGAGCTTTTAAAGATGCATTTTTTACATCACCAGCTTTATCACCAAATATAGCTCTCAACAATTTTTCTTCAGGTGTAGGATCACTTTCACCCTTAGGAGTAATTTTTCCTATAAGAATATCTCCTTCTTCTACCTCTGCTCCTATTCTTATTAGGCCATTTTCGTTAAGATCTTTTGTAGCTTCAGCACTAACATTCGGAATATCATTTGTAAGTTCTTCTATACCACGTTTAGTATCACGAACCTCCAACGAAAACTCCTCAATATGTACTGAAGTAAATATATCTTCTTTAACGATCTTTTCAGAGATTACGATGGCATCCTCAAAGTTATAACCTTTCCAAGGCATAAATGCAACCATTAGATTACGGCCAAGGGCAAGCTCACCATTCTTTGTAGCATAACCTTCACAAAGCACCTGTCCTTTTTGAACCCTATCACCTTTTCTTACAATTGGGCGAAGGTTAATCGAGGTATTCTGATTTGTACGTTGAAATTTAGTTAGTATATATGTTTTTTGATCGTCGGCAAAACTTACAAGTTTGTCTTCTTCGTCACGCTCATACTTAATCCTGATGCTATCAGCATCAACGTATTCAACTACGCCATCGCCTTCAGCATTAATAAGAACACGTGAATCGCGGGCAACATTACCTTCAATACCTGTTCCAACTAGTGGAGCTTCAGCATTAAGCAATGGTACTGCCTGGCGCATCATGTTCGATCCCATCAAAGCACGGTTTGCATCATCATGCTCCAAAAACGGAATCAATGAAGCTGCAATGGATGCGATTTGGTTAGGGGCAATATCGATTAACCCTACTTCCTCACGGGGAGTAATAGGATAATCAGCCTGATAACGTACTTTAACCTTAGCATTTACAAACTGACCTGAATCATCCACAATTGTACTGGCCTGAGCAATAATTTTATTCTCTTCTTCTTCAGCACTTAAATAGATAGGATCATGCTTATAATTAATCTTACCCACTTCTACCTTACGATAGGGAGTTTCGATAAATCCTAAATTATTGATTTTTGCATATACGCAAAGTGATGAAATTAGTCCAATGTTAGGTCCCTCAGGTGTTTCAATTGTACATAAACGACCGTAGTGAGTATAGTGAACATCACGCACCTCAAATCCCGCTCTTTCACGCGATAAACCACCTGGTCCCAATGCCGAAATACGTCGTTTGTGAGTAATTTCACTTAGGGGGTTAGTTTGATCCATGAACTGAGACAGTTGGTTGGTCCCAAAAAATGAATTGATAACTGATGAAAGAGTTTTGGCGTTAATAAGATCTGTTGGTGTAAACACCTCGTTATCTCTAACATTCATTCTTTCACGAATTGTACGTGCCATACGAGCTAAACCAACACCAAACTGGTTTGATAATTGCTCACCTACAGTACGAACCCTACGATTACTTAAATGGTCAATATCATCAACAATAGTTTTGTTATTAACAAGTTTGATGAGATATTTAATAATTAAGATAATATCTTCTTTTGTAAGAACTTTAGTATCGTAAGATGTGTTTAGGTTAAGTTTTTTATTAATCCTAAAACGTCCTACTTCACCAAGGTCATATCTTTTATCAGAGAAGAAAAGTTTATCAAAAATTCCACGTGCTGTTTCCTCATCAGGAGGAAGAGCATTTCTTAATTGGAAATAGATATACTCAACAGCTTCTTTACCTGAGTTTGTTGTATCTTTTTGAAGACTATTAAAAATAATTGAATAATCAGCCAACGACTGGTCATCTCTGTGAAGAAGAATAGATTTAACACCAGCTTCAACAATTTTGTCAATTTGATCACTTTCGAGAACAGTTTCACGCTCAATAATAACATCGTTACGTTCGATTGTTACAACTTCACCTGTATCCTCATCAACAAAATCTTCAAACCATGAGCGTACTACTCTTGCAGCCAGTTTACGACCAAGAACACGTTTAAGTCCTGCCTTACTAACTTTAATTTCTTCTGCGAGATCAAAAATCTCTAATATATCTCTGTCAGTTTCATAACCGATGGCACGTAGCAAAGTAGTAACAGGCATTTTTTTCTTCCTGTCGATATATGCGTACATGATATTATTGATATCGGTTGAAAACTCCATCCATGATCCTTTGAAAGGAATAATACGAGCCGAATATAGCTGCGTACCATTGGCATGACGATGCTGTCCGAAGAATACACCAGGTGAACGGTGCAACTGTGAAACAACAACACGTTCAGCACCATTTACAATAAATGTGCCTTTAGGCGTCATGTAAGGAATCATACCAAGATATACATCTTGAACGATTGTTTCAAAGTCCTCATGATCAGGATCTGTACAGTATAATTTTAGTTTTGCTTTTAGTGGCACACTGTATGTTAGGCCACGTTCTATCGTTTCCTCCATTGAATATCGCGGAGGATCGACAAAATAATCCAAAAATTCGAGAACGAAGTTATTTCTGGCATCTGTTATAGGGAAGTTTTCAGAAAATACCCTAAACAGACCTTCATTTTTACGATTCTCGGGGTTTGTTTCCAATTGGAAAAAGTCCTGAAACGATTTCAACTGAACATCAAGGAAATCAGGATAACTTAATTGATTCTTCGTGGAGGCGAAGTTTACTCTTCCGGTTTTAATTTCAGTCAAGACTTATAAGTTTTTAGTTTGTCAATGGATTGATTACCAATCAAGTAAAAAATATTATGATGTAAATGAACATATAGGCAAACCTCTACCCCAAAATAGAGGTAGAGGTTCGCTATAAATAATCAGTAAGGGTGATTACTTCACCTCAACTTCAGCACCAGCTTCTTCTAACTGTGCTTTTAATGCTTCAGCTTCGTCTTTAGTAACGCCTTCTTTTATTGCTTTAGGGTGTGAATCTACTAATTCTTTAGCTTCTTTCAGTCCAAGGCTGGTAAGTTCTTTTACAAGTTTAACTACTGCTAATTTAGACTGACCAGGAGCAATAAGTACAACATCAAATGCTGTTTGCTCTTCTGGTGCATCATCACCGCCGGCAGCAGGACCTGCAGCTACAACAGCTGCTGCAGCAGGTTCTATACCATATTCATCTTTTAATATTCCAGCCAATTCGTTAACCTCTTTTACAGTTAAGTTTACCAATTGTTCCGCAAATGCTTTTAAATCTGCCATTTTATTATCGTTTTTTAAATGTGTAATTTACTATTTTCGTTTACTAAATTTTGCCTATCCTTCTTTTTCAGATAAGGTCTTAAGTATTCCGGTTAGTGTATTACCACCGGATTGTAATGCTGATACAACATTTTTAATTGGTGATTGCAATAATGCAACGATATCAGCAATTAGTTCATCTTTCGACTTAATTGAAACTAGGAAGTCAATTTGCTCGTCTCCTATATAGGACATTTGTTCTATATATGCTCCTTTTATTAAGGGCAGCGTCTTCTTCTTCCTGAACTCTTTAATCATTTTAGCGGGAGCGTTAGCCGATTCGCTAAACATGATCGCAGTGTTTCCAACAAGTGTTGAATATAACTCACTAAAATCCTTATCCACATTTTCCATAGCCTTCCTAAGAAGGGTATTTTTTACCATTACCACTTGAATTCCATTTTTGAAACTCAACCTTCTTAAATTGCTAGTTTCTTCAGCATTTAAGGTAGCAATGTCAGTTAAATAGAAATTATTATTTTCTGTTAACTGCTGTGTTAATGAATCAATGAGTTTTTTCTTCTCTTCTTTTCTCATAAGTTATAGTTCTTTTAACTTGCAGTAGTTACCGATTTTTCGTCAACCTTTACTCCAGGACTCATGGTACTTGAAAGGTTTATACTTTTTACGTATGCCCCCTTAGCAGATGATGGCTTCAATTTGATAATAGTATTTATCAATTCCGCTGCGTTTTCAAATAATTGTTTTGAATCAAAACTTACTTTTCCAACTGCAGAATGAATAATACCAAATTTATCAACTTTAAAGTCAATCTTACCAGCTTTTGCAGCTGTTACTGCGGCACCTACATCCATTGTAACTGTACCAGTTTTTGGGTTAGGCATAAGGCCTCTTGGTCCCAAAATACGTCCTAATGCACCTACCTTAGCCATTACGCTAGGCATGGTTATCACAACGTCTACATCGGTCCAACCATCTTTGATTTTCTGAACGTAATCGTCCAATCCAACATGATCAGCTCCTGCAGCTTTAGCTTCCTCCTCTTTGTCCGGTGTACACAAAACGAGAACCGTTTTTTCTTTACCTGTACCGTGAGGTAAGGTAACAGAACCTCTAACCATTTGGTTAGCTTTTCTAGGGTCAACGTTTAGTCGCATACTTAGGTCAACTGAAGCATCGAATTTTGTATAAGAAATATTCTTAACAACATCAACGGCTTCTGATAAGGAGTATTCGTTATTGCTTTCGAACTTGGCTAAAGCTTCTTTGTGTTTTTTTGTCATTTTTGCCATATTCTTCTCCTGTTAACTATTTTGCTAACTAATTTTCAGAAGGAAATGTTCCTTTAACTTTCACACCCATACTACGTGCTGTACCAGCTACCATACGCATTGCCGACTCAACAGTGAAAGCATTTAAATCTTTCATTTTGCCTTCGGCGATACTTCTTATCTGTTCCCAGGTAATGGTGGCTACTTTGTCGCGATTCGGTTCAGAAGAGCCTTTTTTCAAATTGGCTACTTCCATAATTTGAACAGCAACTGGGGGCGTTTTGATAATAAACTCAAAGGACTTATCTTTGAAAACAGTAATGATCACAGGAATAACCTTACCGGCTTGATCCTGAGTACGAGCATTAAACTGCTTACAAAACTCCATTATGTTTACACCTTTAGCACCCAAAGCAGGTCCTACGGGAGGTGACGGGTTTGCAGCTCCTCCTTTAATTTGTAATTTTATTAATCCACTTATTTCTTTTGCCATTTTAAACCAACGTTTAAAATTTAGAATTTCGTTTTACCTATTCCTTTTCAACTTGCATAAAGCCTAACTCAAGTGGTGTTTTTCTTCCGAAAATTTTCACCATTACCTTAAGTTTCTTTTTCTCATGGTTGATATCCTCAATAATTCCGCTAAAGCTGTTGAACGGTCCATCAATTACAGTAACGGTTTCCCCTACTATAAATGGAATATTCACTTCTTCGCCCATTTCTGCCAGCTCGTCAACTTTTCCTAAGATTCGTTTTACTTCTGACTCTCTGATGGGTTCCGGATTTCCTTTGGTACCTAAAAAATTAAGTACATCGGGAACATTTTTAACGATATGAGGTATTTCACCGGTAAGTACCGCTTCTATCAGGACATAACCAGGAAAATAATTTCGCTCTTTGCTAACTTTTTTTCCTTTACGTATTTGAAAGACCTTTTCGGTGGGGATAAGAATTTGAGTAATATGATCTTGTAGGTTAAGTCGCTTAACTTCACTTTCAAGATATTCCTTTACTCTCTTCTCTTTGCCACTGATAGCCCTAACAACGTACCATTTCTTTCCTGATTCTTCGCTCATTATACAGGTTTGGTTGTGATTAGTTAAAACAGTTAATAATTATATATATACTCGAACAATGCTAATTCCAAGGATTAAAATAATCCATAAAATCTCTCAAGAATACTTGAAAAAGTGATATCCATCAAATAAACGACAATTGCGATTATAAGGGAAGCGACGGATACTACGATTGCGCTGTTCTGCAGCTCACTCCAACTTGGCCAGGATACTTTATGCATCCATTCATCATAACTAATTTTGAAATAATTTAATATACCTAATTTTGCCATTTCAGTAGTTATTGTTTTTGTTTGCACGGGTGGTAGGAGTCGAACCCACAACCTACGGTTTTGGAGACCGCCACTCTACCAATTGAGCTACACCCGTGTTTATTAAAAAATTCTAAAGGTATAAGCATAAGCCACTACCTTTAGAATTTTATATTTGTTTCTTTATTAGATGATCTCAGTTACCTGACCAGCACCTACTGTACGGCCACCTTCACGGATAGCGAAACGAAGTCCAACATTCATTGCAATCTCTGCAATAAGTTTAACTTCTACAGTTAAGTTATCACCAGGCATAACCATTTCAACTCCCTCTGGTAAGAAAATCTCACCTGTTACGTCAGTTGTTCTGAAGTAAAATTGAGGGCGATATCTGTTATGGAATGGAGTGTGACGTCCACCTTCTTCTTTTTTAAGAATATAAACCTCTGCTTTGAAGTGTGCGTGAGGTTTAACACTACCAGGCTTGGCGATTACCATACCTCTTGTGATTTCGTCTTTAGCAACACCTCTTAGTAGTAGACCTGCATTGTCACCAGCCTCACCTCTATCAAGTATTTTACGAAACATCTCAACACCAGTTACAACTGATTTAAGTTTTTCAGCACCCATACCAATGATATCAACTGGATCACCTGTATTAATAATACCTGTTTCGATTCTACCGGTAGCAACAGTTCCACGACCTGTAATTGAGAATACATCCTCAACAGGCATTAGGAATGGTTTGTCTTGGTCACGTGTTGGTAATGGAATCCACTCATCACAAGCATCCATAAGTTCTACAACTCTCTTCACCCATTGTGGTTCTTGATTAAGAGCACCAAGAGCTGAGCCTTGTATAACAGGAGTATTGTCACCGTCAAATTTATAGAATGAAAGTAATTCTCTGATTTCCATTTCAACGAGTTCTAATAACTCATCATCGTCAACCATGTCGACTTTGTTCATAAATACAACAAGGCGTGGTACACCAACCTGACGTGCAAGCAAAATATGCTCGCGTGTTTGTGGCATTGGACCATCCGTTGCTGCTACAACGATAATAGCACCGTCCATTTGGGCAGCACCAGTAACCATATTCTTCACATAATCCGCGTGACCCGGACAGTCAACGTGAGCATAGTGACGATTCTTAGTCGAATACTCTACATGAGCTGTATTAATTGTAATTCCTCTTTCTTTTTCTTCAGGAGCATTATCGATGGAATCAAAAGATGCAAATTCTGCCAAACCATCGGCCACTAATGAAAGCGTGATGGCAGCTGTCAAAGTTGTTTTTCCATGATCAACATGTCCAATAGTTCCAATATTTACGTGTGGTTTGGAACGGTCGAATTTTTCTTTAGCCATATCTATAACTTATTTAATTAAAAGTGATTATTATTCTTATTTTATTCTAATAAAATTGAGCCGAGGACGAGAATTGAACTCGTGACCTCTTCCTTACCAAGGAAGCGCTCTACCCCTGAGCTACCCCGGCAAATATGAGCGGGAAACCGGGCTCGAACCGGCCACCTACAGCTTGGAAGGCTGTCGCTCTACCAGATGAGCTACTCCCGCTTTTTTGATCAAGTTTGGAGTTTGGAATTGAAATTAATCACTCCACACTCCCAACTCCACATTCCACACTCAGCTTTGTGGGGAGAGGAGGATTCGAACCTCCGAAGGCTGAGCCAACAGATTTACAGTCTGCCCCGTTTGACCGCTTCGGTATCTCCCCGGGTAATCATTATTTTAAAGAACTGAGCCAGCAGAGGGATTCGAACCCACGGCCTGCTGATTACAAATCAGCTGCTCTGACCAACTGAGCTATGCTGGCATAAACCTTTTTAATGTTTTTTACCAAATTTGCCTGCATAGGCCAGTAAAAACAATACTTTCAGAACTTTAGCCTACAAAAAAGCAGACCCCTGTTTCAAAAGGTCTGCAAAAATATATACTTTAGACTTAATAACCAAAGAAATTGTAAAAAAAACTTAATTATTTTTTAAATTTCCCTTTATGTTTCTCCAGTTGCTTTTTTATTGCACTCACAGCAGTATCAGTTGCCTCTTCAAAAGTGTTGCTTTGCTTTTTAGCATAAAGGTCATAACCAGGGATTTGAAGCCTGATCTCAGTGACTTTATTGTCTTTAGTTTCAGTCTTATCGATCTTAAGTGTAATCTCAGAAGCAATTACTCCTTCAAAATAACCTGAAAGTTTCCCAACTTTCTTTTCGATAAACTGCTCTAATTTGTTGTCGGCTTTAAAATGTACCGAATTAATGCTTACATTCATATTTTAACCTCCTTTATTTAATTTTGCCCTTGGATGGGCCTCACTATATACTTTTTTTAATTTCTCGATTGTATTATGCGTGTAAATTTGTGTTGCCGTTAGGTTTGCATGCCCCAATATCTCTTTAATATGATTTAGGTCGGCTCCATTGTTTAACATATGTGTTGCAAATGAATGTCGTAGTACGTGCGGACTAACCACCCCCCCTTTTAATGATGATAACTCCTTATTAATAATGCGATAAATTAACTTAGGATATGCTTGCTCTCCTTTATCGGTAACAATGAGAAAATCATTGTTGGTTCCAAAATATTTTTCCTTATAATCTATATACTTGCTAATACTATCAATCATTTTCTGAGATAACGGAATTATACGCTGCTTATTTCTTTTTCCAAGCACTTTTATAGTATTTTCTGAAAAATCAATTGAACTAATGGTAAGTGAAATGAGTTCACTCCTTCTCATACCTGTTGAATACAATAATTCAATTACCAGAATATTCCGGACTTTATTAAAATCTTCAACACCACTATTATTATCTAAAAATGCACCTAATTGTTCTTCATTAAAATAGTTAGGTAATCGGTGTGATGTTTTAACATATGCAATATGCCGCGCAGGGTTACTATCTAAAACAGACATCCTTACTAAATAATTATAATAGGAGCTAAGTGTGCTAATCTTACGGTTTACAGATTTACCTGACATACCTTCATCCATCATATAAACAACCCAGGAACGAATCATTTCCTGACTTGCATTTTCAGGTTTATCTAATTCAAACTCCTTATTAAGATACATTGTGAATAATTCTAAATCCCGTTTATAGGCTTTCAAGGTATTAGGTGAATACCTCTTCTCAGTGGTGATATATGCTATAAATCTATCTACTGTCATTAACTAACAAAAAAAAGAAGAAACTCTGTCTTCAAAAATACAAAAAAATACTTCAAAAACAAAATTTCTTCTTAAGATTTTCCCTTTACGGACTATATTAGCCCATCTCAGCTTGACGTAGCCCTTGAACGTAAATAGCTTTGAGTTTCTGTTCTCTTCTAACCACTGATGGTTTGTCAAATTTTTGACGAGCGCGCAATTCTCTCATTGCACCAGTTTTCTCAAATTTACGTTTGAATCTCTTCAGAGCTCTGTCGATATTCTCACCTTCTTTTACCGGAATGATGATCATATTATACCTACTTTCTTTTGTTAAATTAATAAATATTTAAGGGACGGCAAAAATAATACATTTTTTAAGAAAAATAAATAAAGTTACTTTTTTATTTTAAAATAGTTCTAATATATTGGCGGTTGGCGGTTGGCGGTTGGCTATTGGCCGTTGGCGGTTGGCTATTAGCTAATAATCTAAAAGCTAACAGCTAGAAGCTAACAGCTATTTAGTCTTCAAATGCTCATACAAAAAATCCGTCATCTTTTTAAACAGATGATAACGAGTATTGCCACCGTAAATTCCATGATTCTTGTTTGGATAAAGCATGTAATCGAATTGCTTATTTGCCTTTACCAAAGCAGAAAATAAATCCTTTGAATTCTGTGGATGAACATTATCATCGGCACCACCATGAATTAACAAATAGTTACCTTTGAGTTTCTCAACATGATTAATTGGCGAGTTATTATCATAACCATCAGGGTTATCCTGTGGTTTACGCATAAACCTTTCGGTATAAATATTATCGTAATATCTCCAATTTGTAACAGGTGCAACTGCTATTGCAGTATTAAAATAATCAGCACCCTGGAATAACGCATTACTCGACATAAAACCACCATAGCTCCAACCAAATATCCCGATCTTATCTTTGTTAACATAAGGAAGACCGCCTAAATACTTAGCAGTTTCAATATAATCCAGGGTTTCATATTTGCCTAGTTCCAGATAAGTCATTTTTTTAAAAACCTCACCACGAGCACCTGTTCCACGGTTATCAACTGCTACAATAATTATCCCATTTTCGGCCAGCATTTCATACCATATATAATTAAATCCACCCCACGAATTTCTAACTTCCTGTGAACCTGGACCGCCGTATATTGATAACAGTACAGGATATTTCTTTTCAGGATCAAAATTATAAGGTAAAATTTTATATGCATTAAGGTCAACAACGCTACTATCAGGCAAAGTTATTTCGGGTGTGCTAAAACTAAAAAACTCTGGTTTAGTGATTTTATATAATGCCAGCTTTTCCTTTAAAGCATTATTATCTTCAATAACTCTAACTTCTTTTCCATCAGACATATTTACAGTGTATACAGGAGGTAAATTAATAGTTGAATAATTGTTTATATAATATTTGAAATTCTCACTAAATGATGCAGTATTTGTTCCATCCTTGATAGATATTTTTGTTCTCTTACTTTTTAGACTTACCTTATATATATCACGATTTAAAGATGATGATTCAGCTGATTGATAATAAACCAGCTTCTTTTTTTCGTCGTAACCATAAACATTAGTTATGTCCCAATTACCAGTAGTAAGTTGCTTTTTAAGAGTACCATCTATATTATAAAGGTACATATGATTAAATCCATCTAACTCTGATGTTATCAAGAAATATTTATTATCTCCCAAAAAAGTAAGGTTATCAGTAATATCAATATAATAGTCATTATCTTCACTATATATAATATTGCTTTTGCCAGAAATTGCGTCTGCAGCTATAATATCAAGATGATTTTGCAACCTGTTCAAGCGTTGAATTGCAAGGATTTTAGGGTTATTTGTCCACTTAATTCGTGGGATATACTGATCAGTTTCTTCACCAATATCCATTTTAGTTGTAACACCGGTTTCTAATTCATAAACATATATTTCTACCACTGAATTATCCTCCCCTGCTTTTGGGTATTTATATTTCTCCCAATCCGGATACAAATCACCATAATATGTTAATGTATATTCTTTTACTTTGCTTTCATCAAAACGATAATAGGCTATTCTTGCTCCATCAGGCGACCAATAGAAACCCTTTGTAAATCCAAATTCTTCTTCATAAACCCAATCGCAAGTACCAACAATAATATGATTTTTTTTACCATCTGTTGTTATCTGAATTTCAGTATCGGTAGTAATATTTTTAATAAAAATATTGTTGTCACGAACAAAAGCTATTTTATCGCTGGCAGGTGAAAAATCAGCTAATTGCTGCTTACCACCATTTGATAAAGGCTTAAGTTCTTTACTTTTTACATCCCAAATATAATATTCTGATTTAGAGGAATGGCGATAAATTGACTCACGTTTTGTTGGTATTAAAAACATATCTTCATCATCATTCATTGAAAAAGAACCCAATTTGATAGGTTTATCACTATCTGAAGGAATTAATTCATCCGCAGTTACCAAAGTAGAAATAGAATCACCGGTACTATAATCATAAACAACGATTGAACCTTTCTTTATCATGGTATATTCCTTACCATTTTCCAGAGATTTAACCCCCCTAACCGACTTAGCCATAAAACTATAATCAGACCAAATATCTTTAATAGTTATGCTTTTTAAAGAATCCTGCGCTATTACTATATTTCCTATTATAATTAGGAGTATAATAATGAATAGTTTCAATTTTTTCATTTGTTTAAAATTTATTAATTACCTGAATTTAAATTAATTAAAAATTTGTGCACATATGCAACCGCTTCGCTTTCGCATAAACTTATTTTAATCATTTTCTGTATGGTATGCTTAAAAAAGTTTATGCTCATTTCATATTTATTATTTTTGATGCCAAAGATAAATATTTGTACTACAAGTTATGGATAAAAAGATAAATACATATTTTTGCTGTAATTTAGAAATAGGGATGTTAGCTCAGTTGGTTTACCTGCCCGACAATTTATAAAAAAGGGACTTTAGCTCAGTTGGTTTAGAGCGCATGCTTGACAGGCATGAGGTCAGCAGTTCGATTCTGCTAAGTCCCACACGAAAGCAGGCAGGGAATACATGCTCGACAAGCATGGAGTCACCAGTTCGATTCTGGTACGTCCCACACCTGATTATCAATATTATAGAGAAGTGTGATAATTAATGAAAATATGCAATTTACTCACTATTTGCTCACTAAGTTATAAAAAAAGGCAAGTAATTGAGAGTTCTGCCATTTTCAATATCAAGACGTACTGATCTACGCAGGGTTCCGCCCAATGCTTTTGCCGATATTTTTAATTGTTTATCGTTTAGTATTTTCATTACCGATTTAATGTTATCATTACATATCGTATAATTTTCTTTTTTCAATACATTACCGGCTCCTACTAGACAAACATTTATGTCGGATGGGGCAACACATTGTTGTTGCAGTAATTGTAGCATACAATCAATAGCATCAACAGCATATTTTGTTTTTTGCTGTTTTTCTTTGGAAGGTGCTTTTCCGGGCAACATAATATGAGCCATAGCACCGATGTTATTTACAACATCAATGGAAGCTACCACGATGCAAGATCCAATAGCATTAGAAACCAAGATGTCGCTATCTTTTCCGGTTTTTACCTCCCCAGTTAATACATTTATAGTTTCTTTCATTTAAACTCTACTCCTTTTCCAGTTGTTTCCTTTTCTTATTATTACTATAGTGCCTGTTTATAATTAAAAAGTCTTGTTATTTTTTCCAGGAGTATCTCTATATTTATTTTAACATATTTACCTGAATTACAAGGGTTACAATTTCAAGTTAAGTTATTTAACTATAAAAATAACAAATATTTCACAAAAAAAAACAGTCGAACAAAAAAAAGTCTGGCCCAACATTAGCAGACCAGACAATAATTATTCTCAAATATTTTGTTGTTCTTTAATATTATTCAGCAAAAAGATTAATTAAGAACAGCTTGTTTTTTAGTATCATACTCCTACTTTAAATAATTCCTTCCTTTAGATTCTTTATTAGCAATGACTAATTCATTTGCAATTTTTGCTTTCTCTTCGTTTTGGAAAGAAGATTTCGGGTGAAGAATTTTATTTTGCTTTTTAAGTTCAGCAATCTGATTTTCTAATTCCTTATATGTTGGTTTATCATTCATTTATCAATATTCTGTTTGTATAATACCAAGCATTATTTCGTTTAGTTATTAATTTTTGTTTTGTAAACGTATTATTTATCAAATTTTGAAACCCCTACAATTTCTGATTGCTTAACTAAGACAAAAATATCTTTATATTCATTGGGCACATTACCACCATTAATCATTACAGTGGTTGGTTTTCCTGCTGGTAATTTTTGTAATGCAACATCTTTCATAAATGGGCCATCAGTTGAATAGCTATTACCAAAAGCAGCAAGTACAATAACTATTTTATTAGGATTCTGTAGCTCTAATCCATTAACAATATTTTTTAACTTTTCAGGTTTACCTTCACCCCAGGTTACAGGATAAATTAGTTTTTCGGTTATCTTCTCATTTTCAATCTGCACCTCAATTCCGTTAAAACGTTCTTTAGGAATACCTATACTTGAAGCAGCAGCATCAACAAAAATATCCGGGCTAGCTGACATTATATGGCATTGTATTCCGTTACTTTCCAGAGTATTAATCGTTGTTATTGATGACTTAAAAAAATATTTACTCAAAACATATTCAAAATGTTTTTCTGCAAGACTGAAAACATCGTTCAGGTTACTCCCTCTGAAAATTTGAATTAGATATGGTAAAGCCAACCAGTTACCTACGGTTTCTGACATATGATAATAATCATTAAAGAATTTTTTAGATCCTTCGTTTATCGGATATACTGAAGAGTATCCATTTTCTATTTCTATTTGAGCAAGTCCTTTATAAATTACTTCTTTTGTTTTCTCATTTTCTAGCCCTTCCGAGCAATCACCTTTCATTATGGTTCCGTCAAAATCCCAAAAAGTCAAAAAAATGATTGAGTCTTCTGGAAAATTAAGGGTTTTAATAATTTCCTGTTTTGTCTTTAAAATTTCTGAAATAATTCTCTGTGTATGTTTTTCTGTTTTTTCTTGAGAAAAACTGAATGTGCTGAATAGCAACAAGCCTACTATTAATAATTTCTTTTTCATCATATTGATTTCTGATTAAATGTATTACAACATTTTTGCTATGCACCGTTGCCGCATTTTTAATTGTATTTGATTTGAAAAATTAACTTCAAATTTACTAATTCAGTGCTAACAGAAGCCTACACTATGGTAATGACGTATGAGCTTTGTAGGCAGCTGGCTTTTTGTTTCTAATGATTCTTTCAGCGTTGGCAAATATACAGTATCCAAAATACTTTGAATCCGAATGGCGATCAAAAATAATTGAACGTGTAATTTATTTTAAAAGGAGTTATATTAGAGGAAAGCCATGCTTTTTTTTTACATTTGTACATAATTATCTTTTATTATCCTTGGGGTCGTTTTGGCATGATTTGAAGGCAAGCTTTTATGCTTACCTAATTTGGACTGCTGAAAACTCAATATTATGAAGACGATTCTATTAATTGCTGATGAAAATATTATTCATTAGCAACGGATTATTAAGAGGTATTAATAAATTTTAACCAACAATTACTTACAGAGAACTCATTTAGTAAATATTTCTTCCATGTACAAGATGAAACTTTTTCATAAAATAAAACACCGTTTAGTTTTTAGTTTTTTGTTCCTTATGATTGCAGGAGTGGTCCATTCGCAAACCGAAAAACTAACCTTTTCGCCCCATTGGATTCCTCAGGCACAGTTTGCAGGTTATTACGTAGCACTCGATCAGGGATTTTATAAAGATGCTGGCCTCGATGTAACAATTTTGCACCCTTCAGCCCATATCTCATCCTTCGATTATTTAAAAAACGGAACCGCCGATGTGGTTTCCTCTTTTTTGATGAATGGTTTAAAACAGAGGGCTGCCGGCATTCCTTTGGTTAATTTCGCTCAACTTTCTCAACATTCAGCACTGATGATGGTCTCTAAAAAAGGAAGCAGTATCAACCAATTAAAAGATTTTAATCATAAAACAATGGGGATCTGGAGTAGTGATTTTGATGACATCCCCATCGCCTTGATGCGTGAAAATAATTACGATATAGAATCAGTGCTTGTTTTAAGCAGCATTAACCTGTTTCTGGTGGATGGAATTGATGCAATAACAGTGATGTATTACAACGAATACGACCAGATTATCAATAGTGGAATTAATGAGGATGAATTAAATACATTTTTCTTTTCCGACTATGGGTTTGATATTCCTGAGGATGGCCTTTATTGCCTTGAAAAAACCTATTTAACCAAAAAAGAAGCATTACTTAAATTTGCTGAAGCCACACTTAAAGGCTGGGAATATGCTTCTTCGCATAAAGAATACACCATTGACCTAGTTGTTGAGAAAATGAAAGAGGCTCACTTGCCCAATAACCATGCCCACCAACGTTGGATGCTGGATAAGGTTTTGGAACTCATGTCTCCCGGAAATAAAAATGTAAAAAAAGGGCAACTACTTGATGCAGACTATTACAGAGCATTAGATATCGTAAAAGCTACATTAAAATCAGACTATGACAAATCGGATTTAATGCTGGAGAATTTTTATAAGCCGCTTATAAAATGAGAATTACCACAAGAAATACATCACTAATATGATTGCTGATTTTTGAAAAAAATACAATGAAAAAAAATAGCCTTGCATTTAAAATAATTTCCCGAATACTTCTTTTTTGTATGGCCCTTGGGTTGGTCATTTTTTCGATTTATTATTATTATACACGAACTACCATTGAAAGATCTGCCCGTGAGAATGCAATATCTTTAGCTGATAATACAATCAGCAAAATAGAAGAAATAATAAAACCGACTGAGACGATTCCAAATAACCTAGCGTGGATAATTGAAACCGGAGCCATACCAAAAGATTCGATTTTGCCTTTTCTGACTAAAGTTGTAAAAAATAACCCAAGTATTTATGCGAGTGCCATTGCTTTTGAACCCTATGCATTTAACAAAGACAAATACTATTATTCTCCCTACGCCTACCGCAATGGCGATTCAATTGAAGAAACCTTTTTGGGTGCTGCCGATTACGATTACTTTATTATGGATTGGTACCAAATTCCATCAGTGATTCAACAGCCTTACTGGTCTGAACCGTATTACGATGACAATGGGGGAAATGCCCTGTTAACTACTTATTCAGTACCTTTTTACATGAATGAAAATGGCAAACGTGAATTTGGAGGAATTATCACCATTGATATTTCACTTGAATGGCTTACCGATATAGTTAATTCGGTAAAAATATTTGAAACAGGTTATGCTTTTCTTATTTCACGGAACGGAATGTATGTGACTCATCCCAATCGTGAAGATATTATGAATAAAACCATATTTACCAAGGCACGTGAATTAGATGATCCGCAAATTCGAGAACTTGGCCGTGAGATGATTAGCGGCAAAAGTAATTTATGGAATATTTCGTTAAAAGGCCCCGGGAATGTATGGATTTACCATAAACAATTATCATCAACTAAATGGACTTTGGGAGTGGTTTATCCTAATAATGAAATGTACGCAGAATTGCATAAATTGAATTTGATTATAATTATATTATCTTTAATTGGACTGGTTTTGCTCATGTTTTTTACCACCCGGATTATAAACAAGCTACTAAGCCCTTTGACCAAGTTTGCTAAATCGGCACGTGTAATTGCCGAAGGGAATTTTAATTCGGAGTTGCCTGCCATTGAAACAAACAACGAAATGAAAGAGTTGCATGAATCCTTTCAATTTATGCAAAACGAATTAGCTAATTATATCGAAAACCTAAAAGAAACCACCTCGGCTAAGGAAAAAATTGAAAGCGAATTACGTATTGCCAAAGAAATACAAATGGGCATGATTCCACATATTTTCCCCCCATTTCCCGATATGCCAGAGATTAACCTATTCGCCTCTCTAGAATCAGCAAAAGAAGTTGGTGGCGACCTTTACGACTTTTTTATCCTTGATCAAAATCGCCTCTGTTTTGCCATTGGCGATGTGTCGGGGAAAGGTGTGCCTGCATCACTGTTTATGGCTGTTACAAGAACATTGTTGCGTTCGGTAGCCGATAAAAGTAAAAATACTGCCGAGATTGTGCAATCTATCAATAAAACGTTGTCATTCAACAACGAGTCAAATATGTTCGTGACTTTTTTCCTCGGTATTCTTGATGTCGGGACCGGACAATTGAACTATTGTAATGCAGGGCATAATCCACCAGTACTCATTAAGAACAATAAAGAGGTGAATTATTTTGAAATTACCAAAGCTATTCCTGTTGGGCTCTTTGAGGATTTTAGCTATATTGAAGAAACAATTCAGATACAAACCGGCGACCAGGTATTTTTATATACCGATGGGTTAACGGAAGCTGAAGACATTGATAATAAGCTTTTTGGAGATGAGCATTTACTCGAATTTCTACGAAAAAATGTGATATTAGATCCTAAACTACTCATTGAAAAAACAATAGGGGAAGTAGCCGTTCATGTGAATGGGCATATTCAATCTGATGATTTAACTATGTTAAGCATAACTTTCAATGGAACAAATAAAAAGGAATAAATCCCTGACTATCCTCAACAAAATCGAGGAACTTAATAATGTGGTGGCTTTTCTTGAGGTTCTCGAAGAAGAATGGGGAATATCGCCTGCACATACAACTTCCATTAACCTTGTTTTGGAAGAAGCCCTTACTAATGTTATTTTTTATGCTTTTGAAAAAGGTGTTGAAAGTGAAATTTTAATTGATTTGAAAATGGAGGGTGCGCTTACTACTATTATTATAACTGATGAAGGTAGACCCTATGACCCAACTCAAAAAAATGACCCTGACATCAACCTCTCGGCCGAAGATCGGCCCATTGGTGGGTTGGGAATCTTTTTGATAAAACAAATAATGGATGAAATAAGCTACGAACGGATTGGTTCAAAAAATCAATTTACCATGCTTAAAAAATGGTAACGATTAAACAAAAAAACAATCAAAATATAAATAATAAATTTTTAAATAATGAAAGTATCAAATAAAATTAACGATGAAGGTGTTTTTCTCAGTGTGGAAGGGCGTGTTGACACAACCAATTATAATGAATTTGAAAAGGCTGTAAATGAAGTGTTTACTGCCGATGTAAAAGAAATTTACCTCGATTGTAGCGAACTAAGTTATATAAGTAGCTCAGGACTTCGTATTTTCCTGACTGTTCAGAAAAAAATGATGGCTCGCGCCGGAAAATTTAAGCTTTATGATTTACAGCCAGGTATCCAGGAGATATTTGACATTTCAGGCTTCAGCTCCATTTTTTCGATATTTAGCAACGAAGATGAGGCTAAACAAGGCTAATTGCTAATTATCTAAACTGCTATTTTATACCAACTAAACATCAAAATGTACTGTTAAATATTTTGTAGTGTTGGTT
>Ga0222639_1000404_pt1 | contig 19658 bp, 22 predicted proteins | sample AntAcemetagen185_FD_179863 | JGI IMG/M metagenome (GOLD analysis project Ga0222639, IMG submission 179863) | Saline water microbial communities from Ace Lake, Antarctica - #185 | ecosystem: Environmental > Aquatic > Non-marine Saline and Alkaline > Saline | place: Antarctica: Ace Lake...
TTACCAGCGCATGACTCAGGGCTGGTGTGGGTGGTTAACCCTTCACCATGGGACACTTTCAGTCCCTACTTCTCGCCGGTTTTAATCGGCGCTCTCAACGGCAGACTTAACCCCCCTCCAGAACAGTTTACGGTTTCTGGGGGAGCAGCAAGGACGGAGAACGGATTGCAAAGGAGATTGCGGAAGAAACCGGCGGGGGCTGGTAACGCAAGATACCGCATAGGGGATGTCTAGAAATTTATTGATAACAAGAAAGGACATGACCATGAAAACACCAATCAAAAGTCTTCAGACAGTAAAGATTATCATCATGGGGCTTGTAATCATCTTCACGGCAGGCGTCGTTCGCGCGGAGCGAAGTGAAATCACCAAAGAGGAAGTCGTCAAGGCGCAGAAAGCCTGGGGCGATGCTCTGGTCAATCTTGGAAAGACTTACACAAATGGCCAAGACTATAAAAAAGCGGCGGAAAACCTTGTTGACAATCTATACGCTTACCAAACCGGTCAAGTCCTCTTTAAACCTACCAAGGCCGCCGACATTAAATTTCGGACCACGAAAGAAGGCGCGATATCGTATTTCGTTGGACATAACAAGAATTTTTCAGAAGACAAAGGTTTCGCCTTGGAACCATGGACGAACGTCCAATTCAAGAATGCGGCAATCTATATAAACGGCAATGTCGCCATGGCCATGGGAAAATATTTCTTCACTCCCCAAAAGGGCGATGTCGTAAAAGTCGAATACACTTTCGGCTATGTGAAAAACGATGATGGCAAGCTTAAGATAGTTTTACATCATTCCTCGCTTCCATACACCACAAAATAAAGGATGTTGAATTGGGTCGCATCGATGCCGAAGTATACCTGGCGCGGGCATCGGCGTTGCTCAGGCGCGATTTGAAGCGGTTCATGAAAACAGGGGATGCCTTTTTTAACGATCGTTCGCATCAAACCATAATTATGCCGGCTGAGATTCTTTTCCCTGTTATCAGCGATTTTGTCGATCCGGCAACCAACCAGAAAGGAAACGCCATGGCAAAACCTAATTACCAGTTCAAGAAACGTCAGAAAGAATTGGCCAAGAAAAAAAAGAAAGAGGAAAAAAGAAAACGCAAGCTGGAAAACAAGGCAGTTGAAACCGATGAAACTGAAAAAGATCCGACCGTTTCAATGGAGGACCGGTAAGCTATACAATGGTAATAATTGAACATAAAAAAGGCCGGGCGAAAGAGAAACAGCCGGATTTTCATGAGGGCCAGAAGGTGGCGCTGCTCATCTCCGCTCGAAAAGAGATGGGATTTATCGCCGTCATCAACGGCACCCACAAGGGCATCCTGTATGGAAACGAAGTGTTTCAGCCGCTGAAAATCGGTCAGGAAATTGACGGGTTTATCAAAAAAGTGCGCGACGACAAAAAAATTGACCTCTGCCTGCAAAAGCCCGGATACAAAGCCATCGATACCCTGTCCCACAAAATTATGGACGAATTACAGCAAAAGGGTGGATTTATCGCGGTCACCGATAAAAGCCGGCCGGAGGTAATCGCCGACATTTTCGGCGTCAGCAAAAAAACATTTAAGAAGGCCATCGGCAACCTGTACAAAAAAAGGCTGATTACCTTTGAAAAAAACGGCATCCGGCTGCGGGAAAAAAATAAAAACCCTGCCCGGAGCTAAGGGCGCAAGTGTGAAGAATTGAGGCCCACTCTCTACTGATTTTTATGCCATTTTTACCAACTACGAAAAACGAGCTTCGAAATCTCGGATGGGATCAGCCTGATATAATAATTGTCTCAGGTGACAGTTATATTGATTCTCCCTATATGGGTACGGCTGTAATAAGCAGGGTCCTTTCAGACGCTGGATTCAGAGTTGGAATAATCGCCCAACCGGATGTCATCTCAGGAAAAGACATAACACGTCTCGGTTCGCCGAGGCTTTTCTGGGGAGTTACCGCCGGGTCGGTTGATTCCATGGTCGCCAACTATACGGCCACGGGAAAACGAAGAAAATTGGACGACTATACGCCCGGAGGAATCAACAACCGGAGACCGGACAGGACAGTCATCGCTTACACAAATCTTATCAAGCGGCACTTCAAGGGTAGCAGCACCCCAATAGTAATAGGTGGTATTGAGGCAAGCTTGAGACGGATAAGCCATTATGATTTTAAGTCGGATAGTATTCGAAGGTCGATACTCTTTGATTCAAAGGCCGACCTGCTCGTTTATGGGATGGGAGAAAAGAGTTCCGTCAGCCTGGCAAGTGCGATAGACGCCGGCGCAGAATACCGGGACATCAGGGGTATATGCTACATCTCCAGGGAGAAACCCGATGATTATATAGCGCTCCCTTCATATGAGGAGGTCCTGAATGATAGGAAAAAGTTTATTGAGAGTTTTCACACCTTTTATCATAATAATGACCCGGTAAATGCGCGGGGCCTTGTTCAGAAGCATCAAAACAGATACCTTATCCATAATCCACCGTCGCATATAATGTCGGAGAGGGAACTCGATAGGATATATGAACTGGGTTTTGAAAGAGACCTTCATCCCTTTTATAAAAAAAACGGTCATGTACGGGCCCTGGATACTATCAAGTTTTCCATTCCGACACACAGAGGATGTTATGGCGAATGTAACTTCTGTGCCATCGCGGTGCACGAGGGAAGGACTGTCCAGTCACGGAGTATCAGGTCAATTATAAGAGAAGCTAAACGGATCACTGGATTACCAGATTTCAAGGGATACATTCAGGATGTTGGTGGCCCGACCGCTAACATGTATGGTTTTGAGTGCAGAAAAAAACTTGAAAAGGGAAACTGTACTGACAGGAGATGCCTGTTTCCAGAAATCTGTCCGCATCTTAAGCCCGACCACAGCAGGCAGATTGAGCTGTTAACCAAAATCCGGCAGATTGACGGGATAAAAAAGGCCTTCATTGCCTCCGGCCTCAGGTATGATCTGTTGTTTAATGATCGAAGGCATTGTATGAAGTACCTTGAAGAGATTGTGTCGCACCATGTATCCGGCCAGATGAAAGTAGCCCCTGAACACACCCGAAGAAACGTACTTGACTTAATGGGGAAACCTGATACGGATTCGCTTCTTGAACTGAAGACGATCTTTGACCGTTTGTCAAAGTCAGTTTTAAAGAAGCAATTCCTGACCTATTACCTGATCGCAGCACACCCGGGATGCAATCTTGATGATATGCGGAAACTAAAAACCTTCGCAAATGAAAAACTTAGAATTAAACCCGAGCAGATACAGATATTTACCCCTACCCCCTCTACATATTCAACTCTCATGTACCATACAGGGTTAAATCCCTTTACCGGGGAAAAAATCTTTGTGGAAAAAAGTCTCAGGGGGAAGGAGAAACAGAAAGCGGTCATTATCGGGAAGAGCTGAGACATTTAATTCGTGCCCATCCATAAATGGCTATTTTCCGTCCCGCCTATAATTGTGCCATATGGAATTGAGAGGTTGATTCCATAATGATGGGTCTGATAGCTTCAAACAAAAAAGGAAACGGGGTCAGCCCTTGACATAAGACATTTTACCGGAAATGTTATCAAGTGCTCGGTCCAAGGTTTTACTCTTTTGTGGGAACAGCGGTCTACTCTTGACCGTTGGTTGATCTGGCTTGGAAATCGAAAGTGGTCTTGCATTTCCACTGGGCCTAAATTATAAATATATTCAAAAAGAGTTATTAAGGGTCGAGAGTAGACCCCTTTACCTTTTCCTTTAGCCATATTTAGGGAGAAAATGTGATGAAAAAGGATTTTTGGCCAAGGCTCTGTGCAATTCTTGTGATTTTCATTTTCATATCTTTTTCGGGGTGTAGCGATGACGGCAACCCCGGTTCGCTCCGCGTGAAGGTGGTAAATGCGGATGGCAAAGAGATCGCCAATTCAACTGTAGTGGTTGGAAATCCCGATGGCAGTATGGTCACCTCCGGTACTACAGACGCAACCGGAATTATACGTTTCCAAAACCCTCCCATAAACGCAACTGTCACTGCCGCAATCGACTGCCAGTCATATTCATATCACTACTATTTTCTTGCAGCAGCATACGACGTTAATATTTCGGAAGTGACACTCATGTTATCTGAGTGCACCGATGGCTCTGATTCTGGAACCCTGAATGTAAATGTAGCTGACGGCTTGAGCGGAATAGTTTGGAGAGAGGTTACTGTTGGGGGGATTACCTATGGAGGAGATTCTTACTCCTTTTCTCTTTATGTCGGCGCTTACTTTTTCCAGAGTGACGGTAAGATTTCAGTTGTCGCGGTCGGGTATGATGCGAATGACAATCCGGTCGGTTACGGCCTGCTGCTCGATCAGACCTTTTATGACGGGCTCACGGTCGATGTAACCATTGATAAGACAGATCTTGGAGAGATAGAGTACCGCTTGCAAAACATCCCGCAGTCGGCAATAGAGTATTCCCTCACGAATCCGATCACGAGAAAAGATGCGTATACATTTGTTTTTAGTAGTTGGGGTGAAGCCCCGGTACCGTCATCGGTAAACATCCCCTATATTTTGGATTTTGGAGACAGCTACAGCTTCATCGCTACCCTTTATATCGACAGGGACGGGGATGGGACCAGTGACTCACAGATAGGGATGCAAAAAAAATCGCTGACGCAATCGAGTCAGATCTTCGATTTCAGTAAAACTCCTTTAATACCCTCTAACCTTACGTTTTCTATGACAAAGCCGGATTGTCCGACCATTTCATGGAGCGGAAGCGACCCTTCTTCACAGTTCATTAAGATTTTTCTTTCCTCTTCCATAAGTTCCCCGGATAAATCTTATTTCAGCTATTCGTTCATTCTTTCGCCGTCCAGGACAAGCATCGTATTCCCGGAGCTTCCTGAAACACTTGCTGCATTCAGGCCCACCGGATATCAAAACCTTAATATCTATACATACAACTATGATATCTATTCAGGGTATGACGACTATCTGAGAAAAACCGATATGTATTACAGCGGGACGTATGAAGAGCCTGCCGAGTCAGTCTTCACATACAGTAAAACGGGCTTGTAGTTGAGCCGCGGGACGTCCCGTATGCCACAGAAAAGGGGTCAAGAGTAGACCCCTTTACCACAAAAGTTAGCTTACAAAATCACCAAGAGTCAACGGCAGAGCCCCATCTTACGGCTTTGCTTGTAACTATTTTTAGCAATATTTATCTAAGAAAAGCAAGGTAGTAGTATGAAAACATTTCAATGCGCATTAAGCGTTTTCTGCATTGTTTATATGTTGTTTGTCGTGGTTGTGACAAAAACGTATGCTGATGAACCGCTACAAGTACAATTACAAAAACTACAAATTATTACTGAGAACTATCCACCTATTAGTTTTAGAAATAAGAATAATGAAATTGTTGGTATGGCTGTTGAAGTTATTCAAGAAATTATGCTACGACTGAAAATGAAACAGCCAATAAAAATGTGGCCTTGGGCACGTGCCTATATTAAAACAATAAAAGGACCTAATTTTGTGCTTTTTTCAGCAAGTCGCACAAAGGAAAGGGAGCCTTTATTCCATTGGGTTGGTTCTATCTTTACAATGAGAGCAAGTTTTTATGTTAAAAAAGGCTCAGGAATAAAAATTAGCAACCTTGATGATGCCAGAAAAGTCAAGAGTATTGGCATTTGCAGGGAAGCTTTTGATGAACAGTTTTTAAAAAAGGAAGGCTTTACAAATCTTGAATCCACTAAACAGAATAGTTTAAATATGAAAAAATTAATGAAAGGTCGGCTATCTGCTGTGACTGCCACAAACATAACGCTGGAGGCAATGTTGAAAGAAGCAGGATTTTCGATTAACGATGTTGAAGAACAATATACATTTCTAAGAACGTTAAATTACATCGTTTTTTCAAAACAAATATCCAATGAAGTTGTTAATGCCTGGCGGCAGACTTTGAAAGATATTAAGGATGAGGGTCTGTTAAGCAAATTACAAGAAAAGTGGTTGCCATAGGAAAGGAAAAGGGGTCAAGAGTAGACCCTTTACCTTTGATCTGGATAACAGTGTCACATGGAGACGACAAACGAGGAGGTATGAAATGGGCAGTGTAGAGCAAATGTTTGAGAATCTGAATACAGCCGTAGTGGCGTGTGATGCTGATTTCAAAGTCACCTATGCCAATCCAAAATACAAAGGGATGTCTAAAGCCAGGTTGCAAATGGAAAACTTTGTGGGAAACCATATGGCTGATTGTCATAAGCCCGAAACCATGGAAAAACTTGAAGGGCTGTTTGCGGAATACAAGGAAAAGAAGAAAAATCTGGACTATTACACCATGGATATACCGGATGGGAAACTCACCATCGTCAACGTTCCTTTTTATGAAGGGGACACATTTGCCGGAGTGGTAGAGTTCATATTTGAGGGTTCTCTCGCTTAAAGGGGCCGGATCCGGTGTCGTAAATGTTTTGTGGGCAAACGGGACGCAGGTAAAGGCGACATGCAAATTATACTGTACCGATTTAGCCAGGGTCTTGGTAACGGATTGAAATGGTTTGAGAAAGGAAACAATTTGTTGAAAAAGAGGTCGAGATTTATGGGGAGCTCGATTTTTTACTGCAGCTTGGAACAACAGCTCGAACAGGAAGGGAGGACGATTGATGGAAGAGGGAGTGACCGACGGAAAACGAAAAGAGAACCTGGGGGTAAAGATGAAAATGATAAAGAACGTACTGATCTTGGTGTTGCTCAGCACATTTGTCGTGGGTTGCGGCCTGAAGGGTCGCCGCGCCGAAATAATCCACAGCCAGTATCCCGAGTGGGATCAGGCAACGGTGCAGGCGGTGGCTGCCAGGAAAGTGTCCTCGGGCATGACCAAACAAATGGTGATGGAAGCCCTGGGAAACCCCGACTCCATAAACCAGGAAGGGGATGAAGAAAAATGGACCTACGGAATCAACAAGGAACGCGATATGGGGGCTGTCGTAAGAAGGCCGGTATTCTGGGTCTATTTCAAGGGGGAAAAGGTGGTAAGAACCGAGGGGAATTGGAAAAAGTTGGGATATACTTTCTATGGGTGATAGGCAATTCAGGAGTGAGAGAGGGGTCTACTCTTGACCCTTGGTTGATCTGGTTTGGAAATCGAAAGTGGTCTTGCATTTCCACTGTGCCTAAATTATGAATATATTCAAAAAGAGTTAATAAGGGTCAAGAGTAAACTTGACCCTTTTACACAGGACGTTGAAAAACTGATCCGGAACGGCGAGTTTGAGACCGTTGAATTCAAGGCTGGATCCAACAGGGAGACCATTGAAACGGATGAAGTTGAGCAAAAAAGCCTTTGACCGGATCGTGAAGAGATCCATCAATCGTATCCCCCGGGAGATCGGTTGCCATCTGGAGAATCTTTTGATTTCGGTGCTTTGGCGTCCTTCACCCGATATGCTCGAAGAGATGGGGCTGGAGCTCGATGAATCCCTTCTGGGCCTTTACCAGGGCGTTTCGCTGATGGATCGTTCAGTGGTGGACCCGCCCCTTTTTCCGGATACTATTTTCCTTTTTCAAGAACCCCTTGAGGAGATGTGTGAGACGATTGAAGAACTGGAGGAAGAGATCGAGATCACCGTGGTGCACGAGATCGCCCATGCCCTCGGGATAGACGAGGAGAGGCTTGCGGAACTTGGATATGAATAAGGTCCCACAGGCTCATCTGGAATCTTGTAAAAGCTCCGGTGGACACATAGATGGTTTACCTGTTAATCAAGGGACCTTCCTACCGCGGTCTGGATTTTGATGCCAGAGAGACGGTTCGAGAAGGTGTACGAAAACAACTGGAAACCCACGGTATCCGCTTCGTAGAATACGGTTGGGTGTGGGATGAAGAGGACCGATGCCTCCTTGTGGTCGGGCAATATGCCCATCCGGACGATGCTTCCTTGTGGAGAAATGCACTGGAAACCATGGGGTTTGAAATCTGCATCCGTACCCACCTACCAGGAGATGAATCATGAGAAAGAAATGAGGAAATAGAGGATGTCCATAAATGTACAAATCCCTTTCATATTACACTTGACCCCCTCGTGGTACAAGGCATAATACATAGTTGCCTGATCTGTAAAATTTGGCTTTATCCTGAATCTTAACGAAAAAGGAGTAAGAAGATGATTGTCGTTGCAAAACTTAAAGCAAAAAGCGGAAAGGAAGAGGAAATTGAAAAGATTCTAACCGATATGGTGGGAAAGGTTGGACAGGAGGAAGGAACCCTGGCTTATACCTTGCATCGTTCAAGGAAAGACCCCACTGTTTTTCTGTTTTACGAAAAATACAAAGACAAAGACGCCTTGTCTTTTCACAGTTCCACTCCGTATTTTAAAGAAATGTTCGGCGCCATAGGCTCACTTCTTGACGGGGAACCTGAAATTGACATGTATAACGAGATAGCCGGGTTAAATAGATAGTGTCTGACTCTCGCTGTCATTTTCTTTGGAGAAGCTCTATGCTAACCCCGTCAGGGGCGTCGATAAACGCGATGCGAATGTTCGGAGTAAAGTCCACGGGGTCAAGCGAAAATGCGACTCCCTTTTCCTTGAGACCGTCACAAAACCCATCAAAATCTCCCTCCACACGAAAGCCAAAGTGATCGGATCCCCATTCCATTCCCTGTTTGGTGACCACTTCCTCACCCGGTCTCTGGCCCCGGACGATGATGGTGGTGTCTCCAAAGGCAACGACGACCTGGGGGGCACCGCGAACTTTCTGACTGTTAATAACCTCGCCATCCAGCTTCTCAACGTACCAAGTTGCGGCGGATTCCGGGTCCTTACTGATCATGTGGACATGGTCAAAAACAATGTTTGTATTATCCATTTTGATATCTTTTTTCCCTATAAGACATTTGCGGAATGACGACGACGGGTGCTTTCAGACTTTTTACGGGGTTGTCAAATTTAGCTGAAAAAATCATCAGGAGTCAACGGCAGCACCCTCAGAGGCGAACCTTTAGTTCTTGCCTTGTCTCCGCTTGAAGATAAACAGAGCGACTATAGAGGCAATCAGAATCAGGAGTGTAACGAGTTGGGTAATACTCATGTCGCTCCCCCCTAACAGGACTCCCCGGTCATCGCCCCTGAAACGCTCCACAAAGAGACGGGCCGTGCTGTGCAGAACCAGGAGCCAGAGGAAGACCTGCCCCTCGAACTTTTTTCTTGTGTGCATTAAAATCAGAACAAGAAAGATGACAAACCCGCTTAGAGAGGAGTAGATCTGCGTTGGATAGAGGGGAATATTCAACGGCGCCAGGGCATGGGGGTCAGTAAACACTACTCCCCAGTTAGATCCGGAGGGCCTGCCGTAACAACATCCTGCCATAAAGCACCCGATCCGTCCGATGCCCTGGCCTATGGCCATTGCCGGCGCCCACAGATCGGCTACCTTCCAGAATGAAAGATGATGCTTCCTGGTGTACCATATGACGGTCAATACCACACATATAATCCCACCGGAAAAAACAAGTCCCCCCTGCCATATCTTGAACATATCCATGGGGCGCTCAATATAGTAGGAGACATTCATGAGGACATACATGATCCTCGAACCAATAATTGCGGCCAGGATTATCAAAAACCCCATATCCATTGTCTGTTGAGGTTTTATCCCCGCGGACTTGCCGATCTTTACCATAACCAGGAGTGCGACTAAGAAACCGACAGCCACACAGAGGCCGTATGTGTGAAGCGTAAAAGGGCCTATGGAAAAAAGATCTGGGTGCATGATATTACCGTTTAAAAAAAAGGGATATTGCTATTAAAAAGGTGCCTATTGTTATTGCAGCGTCAGCCACATTAAATGCGGGCCAGTGATATGAGCCCACGAAGACATCAAGGAAGTCGACCACCTCTCGAAACCTCAACCGGTCGATCAGGTTGCCAACAGCTCCGCCTAAGATAAGTGAAAGACCTAAGGTGATGCGGGTGTCGCCATCCTTCAGTCTGAAGAACCAGAACAACAACAGGGCAATGGCAATTATGCTGGTGGAAACAAGTAACCAAAAGCTAAAGTCCGCATGGCCCCGGTTCATAAGCCCGAAGGCCATTCCCCTGTTTCGCACATGGACAAGGTCAAAAAAACCCTGGATCACAGGCACTGATTCATGAATTCTCAGACCGCGTATCACGAAAAGTTTTGATACCTGATCCAGTATGACAATAAGGAGTGCAGGCCAGATTATCAATGCATAATTTCGTCTAATACGTTTCGGCATCGCTTACAGGTGTCGGGATGGTTTTTGTCATCTCCTACCGATGGATCATGTATCCAGCAGCGCTCGCATTTGGGGTCGGATGAAGGTGATACCTTCACCTTTAATCCGGGGACAGTCTCACTTTCATACCCCCCATCTACCTGATTGATTTCCGATAGATCAACCGATGAAACAATAAAGATTGACCTTAACTGATCCATGTAAGGTGCTAACTTTTCGGCTAATTCAGGTGACAGGCCTAATTCTACCGAGGCATCTAAGGAGTGCCCGATACGTTTCTCTTTCCTTGCGAGTTCCAGGACCTTTGTAACCTCTTTTCTAACAGCGATTATCTCTTCCCAGCGTTCGGCGAGTTCAGTGTCCCGATACTCCTCGTTTAAAGGGATGAAGAGGTCGGCATGAACACTCAAGGGGCGTTCTTTCCCGGTCATATACTGCCAGATTTCATCAGCCGTAAAAGAGAGAACAGGGGCCATCAGTCTGACCAAAGCTTCAAGAATTTCATACATTACAGACTGTGCGGATCGTCTCGCTGCAGACTCCTTTGGCGATGTATAGAGCCTGTCTTTTATAATGTCGAGATAGAAGGAGGAGAGATCCAGCACACAGAAGTTGTGGAGATTGTGATACACAAGATGGAAATTGAAGTCCTCGTATGCCTTCAAGACCCGACCGTTCAGTTCCTGAAGCCGGTTGAGTGCCCAGCGATCCAGCTCTTCCATCTCTGTATATGGGACATGATCGGTTTCCCAATCAAAATCGTTCAAATTACCCAACAGATAACGGCAGGTATTTCGAATGCGGCGATATGCTTCTGTCAACCGTTGTAAGATCTCTTTTGAAAGACGGATATTATCCCTGTAGTCTTCTCCTGCCACCCACAGCCTCAAGATTTCAGCGCCATAGCTTTTTATCAGCTCCTCAGGCGCGATAACATTCCCGGAGGATTTGTGCATTGCCTTACCTGCTCCATCCACAACAAAGCCATGGGTCAGGACACCCTTGTATGGCGCCTCCTTACGGGTCCCCACCGAGCAGAGGAGTGAACTGTGAAACCATCCCCTGTGCTGGTCGCTCCCTTCAAGATAAAGATCTGCCGGGCTGTCAAGGTATCCCCTGTTTTCCATCACTGCGGCATAACTGACACCGGAATCAAACCAGACATCGAGGATATCGGTCTCTTTTCTGAAACGATCTGCCCCGCAGTTAGGACAACGTGTCCCCGGGGGTACTAGTTCTTTTTCGGATTTGGTGAACCATATATCTGCCCCCGATTGTTCAACCATACCGGATACGTGGTCGATGATTTCCTGCGTTATAACCGGTTCATCACACTCCTCGCAGAAAAACACGGTAATCGGCACCCCCCATGTCCTCTGGCGGGAAACACACCAATCCGGACGGTTGGCGATCATTTTGTAGATCCGGTCCTCGCCCCATGAAGGTATCCATGAAACCTTTCTTATGGCGTCCAGAGCATTTTTTCTCAGGTCGTTTTTCTCCATGGAGATAAACCACTGCTTTGTGGAGCGGAAGATAACAGGCTTCTTACATCTCCAGCAGTGTGGATATTCGTGAGTTATCTCCTCTTCCTTGAGTAGCGCGCCTACCTCCGAAAGCTTATCCTTGACAGCCTCGTTAGCCTCAAACACCTCCATGCCGGCAAAATATCCCACATCCGGGGTAAAGCAGCCTGAATCGTCAACAGGCGAATATGTCTCCAAATGATATTGAAGGCCGGTCTCATAGTCCTCCCGGCCATGTCCCGGTGCAGTGTGGACACAGCCCGTTCCGGCCTCCAAAGTCACATAGGACGCTAAGACAATCCTGGATGGCCTGTCATATAAAGGGTGTTTTGCCTCAAGATTTTCCAGCTCACCGGCCTTGAACAGCTTGAGAACCTCATATGATTCAATGCCGAAGGTGTCCATGCAAATGTCCAGAAGCCCTTCCGCAAGAATCATGACTTCGTTATCACCTGTTTCAACGGCTGCGTATTTCAAACCGGGATGCAGGGCTATGGCCAGATTAGCAGGGATGGTCCAGGGAGTTGTTGTCCAGATTATCATCGAGACCTGTTTCCCCGTCAAAACAGGGGCCAACTGATCCAGATCAGATATCATTGGGAACTTGACAAATATGGAGGGCGAGCTGTGCTCGTCATATTCAACCTCTGCCTCGGCAAGGGCCGTTTTACAAGAGATGCACCAGTATATAGGTTTCTTACTCCTTACAAGGCTTCCGTTTAATGCAAATTTCCCAAACTCTCTTACGATAGTTGCCTCATAGGGATAATTCATAGTCAAATAGGGATTTTCCCATTCCCCTAAAACACCTAAGCGCTTAAATTCATTGCGCTGGATATCTATATATTTTTCAGCATATCGACGGCAAAAGCCTCTTATTTCCGCCTGGGACATCTCCAACTTCTTAGCTCCAAGCTCCCCATCGACCCTGTGTTCGATAGGAAGGCCGTGGCAATCCCAACCGGGTACATAGGGCGCATCAAAACCTGCCATCTGTCTCGATTTGATGATGATATCTTTCAACACTTTATTAAACGCCGTGCCCATGTGGATATTACCGTTTGCGTAAGGGGGCCCGTCATGCAGATGGAATCGCTTCCGGCCCTTAGAAGACTGTCTAATAAGCTTGTAAAGATCGATACTTTCCCACTTCTCAAGCATTTCTGGTTCTTTTTTCACCAAATTGCCCTTCATGGGAAATGCCGTTTTCGGCAGATTAAGTGTGTCCTTATAGTTCATGAAATGTGCCTCCAGGAATTATGATAAATAATCAGGTTAGCAGACATAGTCCATCAAGTCAATTCTATATTTGGATTGGAGTAGTGGAGTGTTGGTCAATCTACTTTGAGCACTGCGCTTCAACACTTCAGTAATCCAACACTCCATGAACGATTGAGCGAGGCAAAGGGAGGGGGTAATGAAGTAAGAGTTTCCAGAGAGGGGAAAGATGACGTAAAGCCATCGATTGCGGAATTAAAACATCCAGTATCAAACAATGAAGTGGGGGAGTGTGAAGTGTGGAGTTGAAAGTTCAAATCGGAATTCTTCCTTTCTTAACTTTAGGCACTCCGAACTCGTAACTTCAAACTTGAAAAAACCAACATCACGTTTCAGTCTTCACGTTTCACGAATGACCAGCATCCCCGCTTAAGACGGGATCTTCGACCGGCATCAAGTATCCAGAATCGAGTATCCAGAATCGAGTATCAAGTATCTATATTCAACCGCTCTATCATACCATCGGCAAAATTCAATATGAAATTTCTTTGCTGGCCGGTGCAATAGGCTGGACAGTCGCAACGCATGCTTTTCAGGGTTCGGACAAAGAGTTCCAGCTTAACCCAGTCCTGCCCCAATTCGACTGCAAAGACATGCGGCTTGCATTTGCTGTGCTGGAATTGCATTTCACTCAGTAGGTCATCGGGGATTCGCACCCAGAATATTTGATCCAAACTGGAACGGATGGCATGCTCTCCGAGAAACCCCCTGATTTTCTCTATCTTTGAGAGAGAGAGTTCATCAATCAAATATGTCCGCATTACAGGGGATTCTCCTCTTCGCTCTTATATAGTGTCCGTCCAGAAATGAGATAGTTTTTGCAAGATCAAGGGAGACGAAGATTTTAACCACAGGAATACATTGGAGTATTTCGAGGATTAAAATTTGAGTCTGACGCTGAGATTGCGAAAAATAGCCATTTATAGATCGACACTATCTATTTTTCTGCCTCTTAGATAGGCATCCAACACGGAAAAAAACCAGATGATGACAAAAGCAACCGCCATATACCAGAGGATTGAAGGGTCTTCTGCCCTGAGCTTCGCCATGATCATCTCAGTGTCCGACAGGTCCACGGGACCTGTTCTGAAAACCGCATCGATCAAACGTACCAGCTTGATAATACCCATCACAAAGAGAAGGAAGACAGCCGCAAGGAGAATGATACCCTTTTTGAAATCCTGATTGATGATCTGTCCCAGTCCTGGAATGACCAGGCCTGAACAGAGGGGCGAAACCACAGCTTTTTTCATGACAACTCAGAGAAAATCGGTTATTAGGTATTTCGTTATATATCCCAATACAAGCACCTTGTCAATGTATGGAGGTCTTTTGATGACACGAAAAATTATGGACATAGTTCAGGTAAATATCCCCTTCACCATGCTTTGTGAATCCTATCTCGATAGGTTCACAACGGATAGGCTTAATCCGGAGATAGGGTTTGATGCTGAGGCCTTAGATGGCTGCTCCCTTTCGGATGTTGAAGGCGTGGCAAGGCGACTCAATGACCTGGGTCTTATAATCACACTCCATGCCCCATTTATGGACCTCTCCCCCGGCTCGCCTGATCCTAAGGTAAGGTCGTTAGCCCGACGCCGTCTTGATCAGTTCGTCCGCCTGATACCTCTCTTTAAGCCAAAGACCGTTGTATGTCATACAGGATATGATCATAAAAGATACTGGCATATGAAGAATATCTGGGTGGAAAACAGCCTGAAAATATGGTCCTGGCTCGCTAAGCAGACACGCTCTGAGGGTGTAGTATTGATGTTGGAAAACGTTTATGAACAGGGACCTGATGATATCCTCATCCTTTTGGAAAACCTTCAGGATCAAGGGGTTGGCTTCTGTTTAGATACCGGCCACCAGGCCGTCTTCAGCTCTGCCCCTATGGAAGAGTGGGTAAAATGCATGGGGCCGTTCCTTGGACAACTCCACCTTCATGATAACTCAGGCAAAGAGGACGAGCACTTGGCTTTGGGAAAGGGAGGGATTGATTTCCAAAGCTTATTCAGACAACTGATTAGAGCAAACATTCCGCCGCCTGTCGTTACCCTTGAGCCCCACCGTGAAGAAGACCTCGGGCCAAGTCTTGAATACCTTGACAAAATATGGCCCTGGTGATCTGTGGGGGCCTGTTCTGTTTTCCGTTGAATTTTAAGGATCTTTGCTGTAGCATTTCTGATATGGATCATCCATTTTCAAAATCTGTTACGTCTGCGGAAAAATGCAATCGGCTTCTGGAGTTAATATCCCCTGAAGACACATTAGGCATTGTCATGAACGCCGACCCCGATGCCATTGCCAGCGCCCTGGCATTGAAACGGTTGTTCTGGCGAAAAGTCAGAAGAGTAATGCTTTACCATATTAACACGATTGAACGCCCCGATAACCTGGCCTTTATCAGATTGCTTAAAATAAAAATGCAGCGTATCCGGTCAATGAAAGGACGGAAGATTAAAAAATGGGCCATTGTAGACTCCCAGCCGCACCATCATGATCGGTTCAAGAACCATCATTTTGACATTATCATCGATCATCATAGAGTGGGGCCATTATCAAAGGCCCCCTTCGTGGATATAAGGGAGGATTATGGCGCAAATGCAACAATCATGACCGAATACCTGAGGGCCTCCAAGATCACCCCGTCAGCAAGGCTGGCAACGGCCCTCTTCTATGGTATTAAGACCGATACAGATAATTTTGTGAGGGAATCGTTACCTAACGATATCAATGCATTCAGGTATCTTTACGGTTACACAAATATGAATATCATTAAAAAAATCGAGGCCTCGGAGATATCTAAGCAGACCTTATCTGATTTTCGCCTTGCAATGGAACGGTTGATCCTTGTAAAAGATATAGCTTTTATCAGCATGGAAGAAGTGGGCAATCCCGATGTGCTCGTAATGATAGCTGATTTTTTTATGAAGCTGGCAGAGGCTAACTGGAGCATTGTAACCGGCATATACGAGGAAAAGTTGATTGTTATTTTGAGGACTGCGGCTTTCAGGGGTGATGCAGGCAAGACAGCACAGGAATTGTTCGAACCGTGGGGTGGTCTTGCCGGAGGACACAAGAGCGCTGCCAGGGCTGAAATCCCATTGGAGAATATCGTAGATAAAATAGACGACATTCCCCGGTTGAACAGGCTGGTTTTAAAAAAGGTGAAAAGCCTTAAGAAAGGTTTTGAAGGAGACTGATCTTGACCGTTTTTAAAGACAGGATAGTCGACAATAAACTCCTTGATGAGGTCAAAGGCCTCATCCAGCAGGAAAATAGCGTTGCGTTGAAAAGGCTCATAGACCAGATGAGACCCGCTGATGTCGCCGATCTAATCGAGCATTTGAGCAGGGATGAGCGCCTGTTTATTTTTCGTCTTTTAGATCCTGATGGGGCCGGAGAAGTCCTTGTAGAAATCGAACCACCGGTTCAGGAACGGATCGTGAAAGATCTCGACAATAAGGCCATTTCTCAAATTGTCGAGGAGCTTGATTCAGATGATGCTGCCGACCTCGTTGGGGATCTGCCGGCTGAACGGGCAAGAGAGGTCATTGAATCTGTTGGCGACGAAGTCTCAGGGGAACTTGAAAAGCTGCTCCCCTACCCCGATGATACGGCCGGCGGCATAATGGCCTTGGAGTTTGTCGCGGTCAAGGCCGACGCAACAGTGCGAGACACGATCGAATCTATCAGGGAAAAAAGGAAGGAGGTAGAGAATCTCTATTACATCTGGGTTACAGATGCCTTTGAAAGGCTGGTCGGAGTCATCTCCCTGAAGGATCTCGTGCTCGAGCCTCCCGACAAAGAGATCAGCGAGATAATGAATCCGGAAGTCATTTCAGTAAACGCAAAAACCGACCAGGAAGAAGTAGTTCATCTGGTTAGAAAATATGACCTTGTGAGCATACCTGTGGTCGATGATTTTCATCGTTTGGTGGGGCGTATTACCCATGATGATATCATTGATGTGATTGAAGATGAGGTGGATGAGGATTTTTCTCTTATGGCTGGAGTGATTGATCAGGAAATTACGGAAGAATCCAGCATAAAGATCTCAAGGGCAAGACTTCCCTGGCTGGTTGCGGCGCTGTTCGGAGGCGTTTTTGCCGCAATCGTAATCAACCAGTTCGCAGCCTCCTTAGAAGAAGTGATTGCCCTGACGTTTTTTTTCCCGGTCATTATGGCCATGGGGGGGAACACGGGAATCCAGGCATCCACGGTTGTTGTGAGGGGTCTCGCCACAGGTGACATCAGTCTTGTCAATACCGGAAAGAGGCTCTGGATGGAAATGAGGGTCGCCCTCATTAATGGGATAATATGCGGTCTCATCCTCGGTCTGATTGTGGGCTTCTGGCTCGACGATTACAGACTGGGTTCCATTATTACAGTAGCCCTTATATTGATTATCCTGCTTTCAGGTTTGATCGGCTCTGCCGTCCCGTTAGCCCTTAAGAAACTTAATATTGACCCTGCCCTTGCCGCAGGGCCCTTTGTAACCACCTCAAACGATATCCTCAGCCTCTTTATCTATTTAGGTCTTGTAACAATTTTCCTCCGAGCGACCGCTTAGCCCCCATAACCGCTATGTTATTTTGTAAACGTTCACAGGTTGCATTTATGCCATCCTTGTTTTGAAAGATGAACGTCGAACATCGAACATCGAACGTCCAACATCGAATGAAAAACAAAGATCCAGGTAAGCGAAGACTCCGATACCGAATATTCAACCACGCCAAGGCGTGGTTTCTTTACAGCCGTTTTGATACTCGTAACGAAAATCTTAATTAATTCGTCTGGTTCCTGTAAAATATCATCAAATAGTTCAGGTTTTTTAATTAGCAGCCTTTCTTCCAGATCATATGGCTGTTTCTTCATCTCTTCCCATTAAACATTCGATGTTCGATGTCGGAGTCTTCGCTTACCTGGACGTTCGATGTTCATCTTTTTCAGTCCGCCTTGGGCAAAAACAACTTAGCGCTTATGCGCCTAAGCCCCCCTACCCTCTTTCCCGAAAAAAAGAAACAATTGTTTCAGCTAGCGCATGGCTGATCCCTGGCGCCTGTTTCAGATCTTCAATTGTCGCCTTAGAGATAGACTCTATATCTTTGAAATACATTAATAATTGATGTTTCTTTTTCTTGCCAATCCCGGGAATCAAGTTTAAGTCAGACCTTGTCAAATTCTTTCCCCTCAGTCTTCGGTGATACATGACAGCCCTCCGATGAGCCTCGTCTCTGATCCGCATCATCAAGAGAAGCACCGGATGATCGGCCTTTAGTATCAGAGGGTTTTTTCGGCCAGGGAGATATATTTTGTCTCGTTGCTCCTGACGATTTTCATCGGGTTTTGCAATAGATATGACTTCGGGAACTGGAAAAACTTTTTTCGAGTCTGTAGTCAGCCCATCTTTTGACAAGAGAGGCATTTGCCGATCTATCACACGCCTGACTATGGCAAGGTGACCTTTGCCCCCGTCCACCAGAAAAAGATCCGGCAACGCTCCTTTTACTATCCTTCTTTCCATCATCTCGGCCATCATACCGTAATCATCAATACCTCCGCTCATCTTCATCCTGTAATTTCGATATCCCTGCCGGTGAGGCTCTCCTTCCACAAAAGATACCACGGTTCCAACGGCCAATCTTCCCTGAAGGTTTGAAATATCAAGCCCCTCAATATGCCTCGGCGTTCTGTTTAGGCCTAAAACAGACTTGGCTGCGGCCATAAGATCCTCCCTTTGGGCCTCCTGATGGCCAACAAGGAGATTTTTCGCATTGGCCATTGCCATGGCTACGAGCTTTCTCTTCTCCCCCCTCTCGGGCCTGTGGATTATAATTTTTTTAGCTGCGAAATCACAAAGCCATGCCCTGATCGAAATAAGGTCTTTGATCGGCTCTGAAATGAGGATCCTCTGCGGCATAAAGACCTCGCGCGAGTAATATTGCTTCAGAAAAGCCTCCATGACCTCGGAGGGAAGCGCTGAACGATCTTTGAAGAGAAAGCTCCGGGTTCCTGTTAAATACCCCCTGCGAATAAAAAGAATCACCACCTGATGAAGTTCTCCATTTTGAGCCAGGCCTATAACGTCCTGATCCTCCAATCGGGGAGATACCACATGTTGACGTTCAATGGTTTTTGTCAGGGCATTGATCTGGTCCCGTATCCCGGCTGCCACTTCAAAATCCAGATGCGCCGCAGCCTCATCCATATCGTTTTTCAACCCCGCGATTAGCTCAGGGTTGCGGCCTTCCAAAAAAAGTCGGACCTGTTTGACAATCTCATTATATTCTCGGGCAGGAATCTCATGAGAGCAGGGCGCGAGGCAGCGGTTCATTTGAAAATTAAGGCATGGTCTTTCCCTCTGTTGCAGCCTTCGGCTCTTACACTTGCGCAGTTTAAAAACCCGGTCAATTATTCTTTTGGTGCTGCGCATGGAATTGGCAGAGGAAAAGGGACCGAAATAGAGGGCGCCGTCCTTCTTTATCTTTCGGACAATAGCAAGGCGTGGAAAAGGCTCACTGATATCAAGCCTGAGACAGGGGTATTGTTTGTCATCACGCAAGATGATGTTGTAACGCGGCATAAATTTCTTTATG